>Ga0315915_1002437_pt1 | contig 23474 bp, 16 predicted proteins | sample MpolbnodulesMG_FD_207738 | JGI IMG/M metagenome (GOLD analysis project Ga0315915, IMG submission 207738) | Medicago polymorpha root nodule microbial communities from Los Angeles, California, United States - branched nodules | ecosystem: Host-associated > Plants > Roots > Nodule | place: USA...
GTTGGTGCAAGTTTAAAAGCAGATTAATGCATTACCTCACACCTAAAATAAAGATTAGTTTTGTTAGCATGATGATTTAGATATTTGTTTTCAGTATGAATTAGCACCAACCAATGCTTCCTATTAAATTCAAAATTGGTACTAGCCATATATGACGTGCAAGCATCGGTTACATAATTAATTTTATTTAAGCATTTATAAAAAAAAATCAACTAGACAACATAATAAATTAGTGGCATATAGATTAGCAAAATTGAAAAAAAACATGACAGTCATGCATTTGTTGTTCATTTTTGTAAGAGTTTCTGCATATTTTTCATTGACTATAAGTTTATCGAGATTATAGTCACCCTAATTTCAATGAAAACTATACTTTAGAGTTAAAAACAATTAAAATTATAATACGTGAGCTTAACTCAATGAGTATGGATAATGTATAATATATGTAAGTGTCATGATTCAAATCTAAGACATCTCACTTGTCCATATTTAAAATGTGTAACCTTCAACCATTCAATTATAATTTTTTGAAGTTTATTTTTTTTTTAAAGGGAGTTTTGTGACGTTTATTGTCAATCCAAACTCGTGTATAACTTTTTTTTGGAAAAATGTAATATGCACTTAGCATGTCCTATGTATATTACACTAACATGTGAAATATCAACATGATATTGAGAGAATTGACAACACGATTCTCTCACAAAAAAGAACTCGAGTTCGTTTTCGAAGGTCGTTCATTTAAAAGGCAATTCAACTCTAATTAAAAAAAAATGTATGATTGCCGACTCAATCAATATTTTTATAGCAAGCGCAAAGAATCTAAGTCATAAGATACAAAAGTCAAATATCTTAATAAACTTGTTAAATTGGTAGAGATTTTTGTATTAATAATCAACTAAATTTTCATACATCTCAACTTTAACCACGCATTTAAGTTGTGAGTGAATGGAACAACAATAGATGCTTTATTTTTTGCATAATTCAATATCTAGTGTATCCTAAAGTTTTAATTAATAATCAATAATTAATCACAATAACATTGTGTGGCTGTTGGCTAAACATAATAATAATGTTCATAATAATAGTAAACTAACTAGGTTACATAAAAATGCTAAATTCTTAGGACTCGTCGCACCCTTCTTGCAATTCAAGGTGATGAGTAAAGACACGTGCGAGTTTCACATGTGTGGCCAAAATCAGCTTAGCTGTCACCCCTGATATTTTCTCCAACCTCATCAAATTCCGACACGTGGCAAAACTATTGTCCCCACAAAATCTTAACCCCAACCAAAACGACGTCGCAGCAGCCACCTTCACCGGAAGTAACTTCCACGTTCTCAAACACACCGCCATAGCTTCCACCGCTACGCGATCACCGTTCACCGGAAAATCTAACCCTAACTCTCTCCTCCATTTCGCAAATATCTCCTCCGCCGCCGATCCAACACCTTCAGTCGCGATCATCTTCTTCTGCTTCTTGTTCTTGTTCTTGTTCTCCGGTGCTGGAGATGTATCATCGGTAACAGAATTCGAAACTGAAAAACTCTTCATTATCTTTCGATATTTTTTTTTCTTTGGTGCTGTAACGCAAGACTCGCAAGATGAAGAAGATTGAGAACTCGCCTCACCGGAGGAATGATTTTCCGGCGAGCAAGAACGGCAGGTTGATGAGAAACGGTGGTGTAGTGTGCTGCCGGAGATATGAATTTCGGTGAAATTGTCGCATTTGGAGCACAAGATATGACGGAGGTGGCGAGCGACGAGGAAATTAGCACCGTGAACGGCGTCATCGCAACTCCGGCAGAGAAAAGCGGAATCGGAAGGACAATAGAAAGAAGCTTGTTGATTGCAAAGTTCACATTGTTTGCACTTCATCTTCATATATGAAAATGAATATGAATATGGATTTTTTTAGTTTATAAATGGTGCTATAGTTCAAAAATTGAATGTGTTATGTAGTAGTGTAATGTAATGTAGAGTTTTACTTCATGTGAGCTTATATATATACTACATAATTTATGTGACTGATCCACTGGAATTGATGTCACACAAACTAACCATACCTTATTTTCTACTCCATGTTTTAAATTTGTGGCTGTGAAGGGTGGTACTTGTATGGTAACTGAGCTGCACAATCAAACACCATAAATTATAAATTATTTAATTTATACCATACAACTACTTGGCTTTCTTGTAATATTTTATTTGTCTTATGTGGCGTCCATCACACACACTCATTGAAAAGAGAAATGTAAATGTATATGAGTAAGTTATTTGAACAACTATTTTTTATGGTAACTTGTAATACAATTAAACTATATAAAAGAAGGTATATATTGACATAAAAACCAAAATAATAAAAAAAGTAAGAACACAATGTAAATATGAAAGATAAAATTGTTTTAAAAATTGTTATAAAATAGTTGTACAAATATAATTTTTTAAATTTATAGGAAAAGAATGTTTATTGATATGTTGTATTAATAAATAAATGTTTAACTTGTGATTGTGTGAAGGGGGAGGTGCAAAATATCTCCATCTAACAACTAAGGAGAATGAACCCAACATCACAAGATTCACAACCAATTTGTTTGTATAGAGTTCAAGTCATTCCATGGTTGTGTTACACGTGGTACCACAAAGTTCTCCCTAGGCACTTATGATTTTTTTTTAGGGTATTGGATTATTCACCCGACTTTTTAACAAAATTACAAGGTCAAAGCGAATATCGAACGAGTGGAGAAAAAAATACTCTATTTTCGATCGAGGATATACAACACTGTGTAAATTATAGGGAAATGAAACTTATGCATGATACCATGAAACTACGAGAAAGAGTACATTTTTTTTTGTTAAGTAACCTAGTGGCTAGAGCTCACACAATTAAATGTGGAGAAGTGGAGTGTTCGGGGTTCGAACCCCGGCCCCTGCATAAAATATGCATTGTCCCTACCAACTGAGTTAAGCTCACGGGGACGAGAAAGACTGATATTTACTGATAACCAATTTAGTTTTATGTTTGAGAGGTCGACCATGGAAGCGATCTAATTACTATGACGTGTGACGAAGTGATATAAGATGGTTAAAAAAGACTTGCACTTAGTTTTCATTGATTCAGGGAAGGTGTATGATAGTGCTAGAGATATTTTGTAGAAAGTCATATAGAAGAAAGAAGTTAGGGCTGCTTATACTCGATCTATAAATGATTTGTATGAGGGGGTTTCAAAAAGCGTGAGGACGCAGAATGAGACCACAAATGATTTTCCTATTACAAAAGGATTGCTTCAAGGATTGACCTTAAGTTCATATCTTTTTACTTTAGTTTTGGATGTACTTGCAAAAACACCCAAGAGCTAGCACTGAGATGTATCCTTTTGGTAGATGATGTAGTCATGCTTGGAGGGTTGAAGGAGAAACTGAATGGGAGGTTGGACTTTGGTGACAAACCTTAGAAGTGTATTACTTCCACCTGAGTAGAAGCAAGACAAAGTATATGGAATGTAGTTTTAGCAAAAGGTGAAGTAGTTCTACCTTAAAGATGAAAGTTGAAGATCATATCGTAACACAAGTTACATAGTTTAAATATCTTAGGCTCATAGTACAAAATGACATAAAAGTAAAAGCATATATAAATCATTGAATTCAAGTTAGGTGGTTGAAATAGAGAAAAGCCTCAGATTTTTATGTGATATGAAAGTATCATTCAATTTGAAAGGAAATTTTTATCCGACAGCAAAAAGACCAACAATATTGTATGGAACAAAGTGTTGGCGATGAAGAACCAACGTGAGAATAAAATAAAATCTTCGCAGCAAATATGAGGATGTTGTTATGTTATGTTTGGTAAGACTAGATATAATAGAATTAGAAATAACAATATTAGAGAGAAAGAGAGGGGGGTAGAACCTATAATAGAAAAAAAGGGGAAAAAGACTTAGGTGGTTTATACATAGTTTGGGTATGCTCCACTTAGTCTTTAAATGCAAGACATGTGGCAAAAAAATAATTAAGGGCTAAGATTTAAAATTTTAAAAAGTACTTTTTAATAAAAAAAAGGAAAGATGCAATTTCTCTTCCTTCATTCACCTCTTTCCCAATACCGTGATCTGAATCTTCTCTTCTCCTCCCATCACCGCCAGTCGCTGCCCTCTCAGTGAATCACAACGTCGTCACTCTCCCCTATTCCTTTCATCGCCGTATCGTTGTCGCCGTCACAAACAAATCCATCTCCGCTAAAAACAATAACCAGAAAACAAATCCATCGCCTTCTGAAACAATCTCATTGATCAAACTTATAAATTATGTGTACAACCTGAAAACAATAACCAAAAGAGCTTGAAGTTGTATCATCTGCTAGCAAAAGAAATCGCAAGATGATAAAAAATTCAGGTTTTGAAGAAATTAAACACTCTTGTAGCTTCATTGTTCATTTAATAATAATATCATAATTGACTGAGAAAGCGGCGACATACGTAGGGGGGTGATGGTGGGCGGCGATGGGAGGAGAGGAGAAAGAAGACAGAGATCCAGTAACAACAGGGAAAGGGGGAGGCGAATGAGGGGAAAGAGAAGATAGGAGAGGAGAAAGAAGATAGAGATCCAGTATTTTTATTGAACAAATACATTGTTTTTTAAATTTTAAATCTCAACCTTTGGTTATTTTTTTGCCACATGTCTTGCATCTAAAGATTAAATGGACTAAATGGAGCATACCTAGACTCTTTATACATATAGATTATAGATAGAAGACCTATAAATTATGTAGTAAGGAGAGTATATTAAACAGATGATAATCAGATCACTAGAGGCAGAGAAAAAAATTAGAAAAACTATAAAAGAACCATTATAAAAGATTTAAAAATTAATGAGTTTGATCGAAATATGTTTTACGATAGAATATTATGGTGTAATTTGATACATGTAATCAACTCCATTTAATTGAAAAATGCTCGATTGTTGATGTATATATTTTCTAACGTAAACTTTTGAATTTTACAGTTAACTAGAAAATGATAAATTGATTCCTCAAGAAAGAAAGAGAAACCGTTGTACCATAGAAAAAGAGATATAAGAAAAAATTGTGTCCATGTAAAATGTTATGGGAATAATTAATGTTATGGACACAATTTGATTTTAGTTCATCTAAAATATTTCTTATTACATATATTCCTTAAAAGACAATGGTTTTCATGTTAGTTGTTGATACTCTTTCAAAAAAAAGTTAGTTATTGATAAATTACCATAATGTTGTATAAATTAATTCTTTCAAGGGAGTTTCTACGGTACACCCTTAAATTAAGGTTTATCGGTACACCTATTTCATAAATTCATAAGTTAACAATAATTTTTTATGTAAAAAAGAGATATTTATCAACTTTTATATTTTAGAAAATACTATTCCGTAAGAAAAAAACGTCATTTCATTCTCTATAAGAATTATAGTAAATTTTTTAATATTTTATCAAAAAAATAATCAATATTCACTATTATCAGTAGTAAAAATAAAAAAAAAATTGAATTTTGCTTTGCCAGACACTTTAGAGAAATAAAGTATAATTATTATAATCGTAAATGATAGAAAATATTTATTTCTAAAGAAAATAATTCATTAAACTATTCATTTAAACACACAGGTGTACCGGTGCACTCAAAATTTTTGAGTGTATCCGAGAAATTGCCTAAATCCATTGGCTATTAACATGCCTAAGGTATTTCGTTTCCTACGCCATAATGATATGCATATGCTATATGTTCTGTCGCGGTACCTTTTTCTCGTGGCCGTTTTTGTGCTTTTTAAAACCTTGAGTGTTAATGTTGGTTAAGGAATGTTAAATAAAACATGATTTGATGTTTTCGGCTTGCAGTTTCTGCTGAAAGTGATAGAAGGACTTCCTATTTTATGTGAGGATTCACATCATAATATGAAAATGTTGTGGACATTCTTGTGCAAATTCTTGGAACTGGTAAGTTGTTTCTTGTTAATATATTACATTCTTGAGTTGAGATTATGATGGTCTTGATTGTGATATTTTTTTCTTTTTTGACTTGATTCTTTTAGCAGAGTCCTCGGAGCATCTTGATGCTGTGGTTTGGGCTCTAATGTCTCTTCTAAGGCAGGATGTGAAAGGTCATTTGATGTCTTCATGTCAATATACAGTTAAATGCTTCTTTTTGGTTTTTTGCTTATAGTAGTATAATTGCAATTGCAAATGCAGCTTCTTTGAAGGCTTTGTTTAAGCATGTTACTTCCGGTATGATAGAGCCGAATACAGACGATGTTATTCGTGAAAAGGTTATGAACTTTCTTAAAGATAAGGTGAGAAACCATGTGTTTGATTTATAAATGTTAATTATCATTGGATCTTTAATATCGAAATGAACACTGATAAATTCTAAATATTTTCAATACAGGTCTTCCCTTTTAAAGCAGAACTCTTGAAGCCCGAAGACGAAATGGAAAGATACATAACTGATCTAATAAAAAAGGTATTCACAACTGCTTTGAGTTGTTAAATCAGTGTTGATTTATTATTGTCTAATTTTTTTATAACGTAATTGAAAATGATGTATGTTATGGTTGCATTTCATTTCAGAGTTTAGAAGATGTAAATGATATGGAATTTCAAATATTTATGGATTTCCTGATGAGTTTGAGCCTATTTGGAGAAAATGCTCCAGCTGAGCGGATGCAAGAGCTGATTATGATCATGGAAAGAGATGCCTTCACATGGTTTACTCTATTTGCACAACTCTGAAGGCATCTCAAAGTCTACTCTATTTTGTATTTGTTTACACCTTTGATTGTATATCAAGTGTAAAATCAAACAATCTTTTATTTGATAACGTCATATTGTCACGAGTCTCTTAAATTGTGATTAAGTTAGACTACTCTCAGTTTGTAAGAGGAACTACTATAAATTGTCATCTCTCTCTCTCTGTGTGTGTGTGTGTGTGTGTTTTGATATTAACTGATGGATTCAAAACTCTACATAATACTCCAAATATTACTTTCAGACTTTGATCAGTGAAACACTTCAAAAAAGTTATGAAAAAACCAACACAATTGAAAGAGATGCCTTCAGAGTTGTGCAAATAACTCTTGTAGGTAAGTGATGCAAGTCATATGGAGAGGTTGATATCATGCCTTCACATGGCACTTCCAATTGTCCGCGTAAGTATTGTTTATATTCTCTCATATTCACTTATGTTCAATTTTTTTAGAGAAATATGAATAAGGAATCATATCATGATATTTTAACCGGTTAACTTCATAGATCTTGGGTTGCAAGGTAAATGTAGGTTTCAACCAGTGGAATGTTTGTGATTTTTTTCTTCTTAATTGAGGTCTTTTAGTTGATAAACTTATAATGATTTTATTCCTATCAGCTTCCCTCTGAACGACAAAGAGATGTGCTCAATAGCATGGAGGAGTTGCTGAAGGAAGAATCAAGGAAAATGCTCGAAAGAAGATTCAAGGGAAATGCTTCCTTCTATTGTTGAGTTGCTGAAGGTCAACATATTGGTTGAGTAATGACATAATTGACAGATTTAATAGCAGTTTTGCTGTGGCAATTTCAATTTTTTGTTTACGTTGTTCTAGTTTATACTGTTATTTGGATGTTCCTAGAACACTGTTAACTAGCTAAAGTAGAATTTTGATGTGGTTTTGCTTGGTTTAGTCTTACACTCTATACCTTTATTTTTTAATGAAGTGAAAGTTATTAATTTGTGAACGTCTATTTTGTATATTTTGAGTTTTAAATTATTCGTTAAATTTTGGCTCCGCTCCTGCTCATTATTGTTGGGAACCTTATGAGAGATTTTGAACCTCAACACATTTTCATATGAGCAAGTCAGAAGCAAGACAGACCAGAGAGTTCAAAGGTTTCTGGGGTCGAATCAGAAGAAACTGTCAAGTTTTCCAAGATTCGCTGGCCGAGCAAGAGCGAGGCTAAAACGAGGGTCTCTAGAGAAGTTCCAGGGAGATGCAAGAGCAGATTCACTAGGCAAGCAGATTTTGCTGGGCGAATCTGCATTTTTCAGACTTTTATATAAATAGATGTAAACCATTTCACAAAGAGATTTTATCATACTTAGACTCGTTTTAGAAATAGGAAACCTGCTGTCTGCAAACTAGGGCATTTCACTCATTTTTTTTATAAACTACAATAATTTCTATTAAATTTTTTGGGATTAGGCTATAAAAAAAAATTCAATTTGGATTCCTGCTACTATTTTGGATTCCTCTTATTCATGCCTTCTATTCAAGCATATGTTTTGATTTTTCAAGATAGATTCAGACCAATTCATGTCTCTTTTAATATTGTATCCCCACAACCTAATCAGAACATTCACTTACACAATTAAAGATTGGTTGTATTTTGTGACACATAATCTTATAGAAAGAGGATCAATTCTGTGTTACAAACACAAAAATTGTTTCATAATCTTGGCATAAACTTAAGTTGGTGGTATTCTGTGTCATCGTGACCAACACAATTATAAAAAAGGGGATCAATTCATATACTTACACATAATTTACATAACTCACAAAGCATACATAACATTTAACATCAACAACATCGAAAGCTTACACTGACTTGGATTGTTACAACCAAAAAATATTGAAAGTACACGACAAATTTTACATTGACTTGTACGTTATAGCAAAAAAATCCAAGACATCATCAAAGCCATCATGAGTAAGTTCTTCTTTTCCCTCTCTAACGTCTTCATTTTGTCAATATTCCTTGATAAATTCTTTTCCAAAATCATTCCCAAATTGCTTCAAAAAAACCTTCATTTCATGTATGTTGCAATCCCCATCAACATTGGGTGGAATTGTATTTCTTCCATTAACAGCGTCAAATTCATCATCCCAACTAACAACTTCTGCATATAAACTTAGGTTGTACGCCCAGTCTTCTACTACCTCCCATTTTTGCTGCAAATCTGAAAAGAAGGCATGAAACATAAGCCCAATCAATGGCTATGAACAGAAATCGTTAACATTAGCCATACAATTCAGTAGAAGATGAAGCAGAAACGCAATGACGATGAAGCAAAAATGAGAAGATGCATAAACAGGGTTTGAAGTAGAGGCAAGAAGAAACAATGAAGGAGAAGATGAATGGTCGAACCTAAACCAAGTGGAATAAGAAGAATGCCAGGTGGAAAAAATAAAATAATGATATATTCCAAATCAGTATGCCACTTTAACACATTCACAATGACAGATAAATGAGGGGGAAAAAGTGGAGAAATGAAATCTAAATTTGTTTGTTTTATACAGACCAAAACCGAATTGGCTCAATATTAACCTGTAATAATTGTATGGAGCAACATTGGAAAAACAAAAGGATAACAATTGACATGAATAATTAACATAGTTCCTATTTACCTTATTTGCCCACAGAAGTCCACAAGCATTGCAGAGGGTTCTTGGCCCTTCAGGTCCACGCCGCATCATTGGCGTGCACTTCTCACTGATGTTACAATGCCTACAACTGATATGAGTTGAAAGAAAGACCATTTATCAAATAATATAAAGGACAATTTCAGTATAGGTTGAAATCTTTTCAAATAAGACTTTATTTTCAAGCTATCAAGTCAACCATAATATATAGATTAGAATACTCATTCAGTTTTTCTTCCCTTGTTAAAAAATAAACCAGTTTACTTACACATTATCTTGCTGTTGGGATCCATCATTGTCTACCATCAAACCTTCACTTGTTCCGCAATTCATTTCAGCCGATGCAGACCCATCATGGTTGGACTTGGCAGATGCAAATCGGCCTTTATTTCTTTGCATCCTAAAGAAGTTACTTGTATTTGTTAGCAAGTGTTGCACATAAAACATAATAATGTCGGTCAGAACATGGATTTATACATATAAAAGTACACGCAGACATCATCAACTCAGCATATAAACTTGACAGGTAGCATATATTCACTACATCTATACTATTACACTGCTTTAAGAGAGGCAGAGCCAAAAGATTATCATTACATAAGGTGTTAAGACAGAACTCCATTGGAGTGTTAGGGTCTGTTAATTTTCGAGGTTTCCTGTTATCATTTCTACTTCAACTAATAAATATAACAGAATATTGATTCAATATTTCCCTCACCATTTTCGTTTACAATTTCTTAAAACAGATCTAGCATTTTTAGAAGCTTTGAAAATGTCAACACTTTTTCATTTTTTCTGAAAATGCGTTCTTCCTAGTTTGTTTTCTATCTTCTCTCTATCACACATGTTTGCTACATAAGTTTCCATTTCCTTGTTAGGAATTTAAAATTTTTAGAACATAAAATCTAAATGTTTTCAGAAAGAAAACAAACCCAATGTATCCAACAAATCACCACTTTAAATTTGTGAAGTTATATCATTCTTTATGGCATAAGGAACTTTATAGATGCAATATATCAGTTAAGCTTTAGATGGTCTCGTCAGCGAAAAAAGATCCAAGTCCTCGACTAATATGAACGGAAATTGAAACAACCTATAGTTCATTGATTTTGAATGAACCAGAAATTTCCCCAAAAGAAACACCGAGTCTGAGTCTCCTTTTGAATCTATGATTGCAGACAGGTCAATGAACTGCCCCTATGGACTCGTTTGGATTGAATTATTTTTGAGCTTGTGAAAAAATTAAGCTTTGATGCTATATTGTAATTTCATAAGTTCCCACTAACGAAAATTGTATCTTCATAAGCTGTTTTTTTTCATAAACTAGCTTGACAAGCTTATGAATCATGCATAAAAACTTATTTATTTGCATAAGCTCAAAAATAAGCCAAACCAAATGGGTCAGTGTTCTGTTAGGATTGGCTTAATTGAGCTTATCTACTAGCATAAATTTTGTGATTCTGTTTGGGAGAATATATGAAAACAACTTATGACAATTTTCATAAAAAAATTTCAACTTATTAATCTCCAATATATATAGAAAAATAATTTAACGTCATTTTGTCATATTCCCTATAAACATACCTTAATGCTACCTCTTTACGAACATTATACCGAATTTTTTTGTCAGAATTTGGTTCCTTCTGCTTTTGGCAAAATGTGACCAATGAAGCTAATCTCTGAGAAACTGTAAATTTGGGTGAAGTAGGAGTTTTAGGATGGAAATCTAAACCTTTGAAATCGGGTGGAATACCTCTTGTTCGAAATGAGTGTCTGATGAGAAATGGGGATTGAGTTTTGGGGCTTTTCTTTGATTTGGTAATGACCCGTTTGTTGGAGAGTTGGGAGGCTTTGGATTGAAGTTTGAGTTCGGCTATCATTTCATTGTTGTGTCGAATGTTTTCAAGTCGCTTGAGTTCGTACTCACTGAGTTTCTGAGACGCCATTGAAGAAAGAGAATGTTAGGGTTTTGGGTTTTGAATCACAAAAATCAAGGAGAGGATTTCACAACATAGGAAAATGGTTTGTGGAGGAACTAATAACCCTGGCGGCAAAAAGGAAATCTGGTGGGTTTTATTCTTGGTGTTAAGCAAACAGATACCTCACTTATTTACCTAAAAAAAATGAATTCGAGTTATAGAATTCGGTCTAGAACTAAATTAAAAAAATTGTTCTATCGAAAAATTAAACATGAAATGGTGACTTGTTTTTTCTTCTTTTGTTACTAAAAAAATCATTCATTAATTCAAATCGATAGAAAATATATAAGAAAACACAAATTTAAAATTACTAAAATAAAAAAAAGATTATTTGTGAACAAACTCACAACATTTAGATTATTTGCGAACAAACTTCATGTGGTTGAAGCCTAAATTAGCACCACTTTTCCTCAATTATCATGTTTGGTGGTTTAGTCCGTCTACCATTTTGAACATTGGTTAATAGTTTGTTTGTTTCTTGTGCTCTTTCATGTTTCTTTTTTGTAATTTGTAAATTGTATACAGACTTTTAGTGTCGTCCTGGGTACGCCTTGTACTAGGAAGGACACTTGGTGTTGATAATATATTTTCATTTTAGCCTTTTCAAAAAAACAACATTTAGATTAATAACACACAACCGATTTTTTTTTTTATAATTATGACAAATCCCACATTGGAATGTCCTTGCTTAATTACCAAGTCAGGCGACAAAGCCCACATATATAGTTTGTTTGCTTGTGCGTTTGTCATCCACGTTTTAAGAAAAATCACGATGATATATCACGTTGGCATAAAAGCTACAATTGCTAGCTTAATAAAATCACTGTAATTTTGTTTTGAAAATCACGCCAACCGTGCTTTTGTGTTGCTAAACTCTATATCAAACAGGCTAATAATCTATAAAATTCTAAAATATAATTATTTTAAAGTCCACACTTAAGTCTGCGGATGTTATGGTGTACGAATGTGTATGAGAAAAATATGCATGTGTAGACTTGACAATGGTTTCACCACTTGTAGGATTAGGGAGGGGGTCAGAAATTTTACGGTAGGACACACAATTCTAAAAGCTGCGTCAACACAAAGCGGCCAAACATGATAAATCGTGTTCTGACAATCAACATTTGACTCTTTTGGTTTCCTAGCACCAAATGATGTTGACTTTCTACGTAGTGTTCAAAAGGTCATGCATAACAATGTCATGTCTCCTAGGTCTATGAATATTGTGTTTACGAGGATTGGATTTGCCATCCAAAAAGTCTAGTAGTGCAGTTTGTTGTCCATTTGTCTTCTATTCATCTGTAAGTAATCATTGATATATATAATATATGGTTAATAATAAAGTATTATTTTAATAATTTAACTATTTAATATTTAATCTTTATTAATTTATATATAATTTCAAAATTTGTCAAAAATAATAATTTTCAAATTAAAGATTAAATAATTAAATTTGAGATTAAACAGTTAAATTATTAAACTAATAAACTAATGATATTTTTTATGGTTTTATCGATGATATGTCTTTAAAAAGAGGTTTGAAACACAAAACGTGAATATTTATAAAAAGGAAAATAGAAAATTAAAATTGAAAAGAAAATATTTAAAAAACTAAAAATCGTTTTTTTTAAGGGATTAAAACAGAAATTCGTCTGTAGAAAAAAAAAAGAAATTGGGTATATTTAAAGGGATGTGAAAGTGAAACATGAAAAACAAAAAAGGTAAAAAAATTGGTGTAATTCACAGTTTGTGTACTTTGTAACTAACTAACCGTGGTTCACTAATGTGGTTTCTTTGACTGACATCAAACAACGTACGCGATGTCAAACAACAAACGACGCTACCATGTTCCTCCGACACAACCCGACACCGTTTTCCGCATTCTCTGTCCCGCCGCTAAATCTGATTCTCTACTCTCCCTCTCCGGCGACGGCGTTAAGATTCTAATTGACGACTTCGCCGGAGATGTCACTTCCTCCGATGACCGCATCGTTGTTATTATCTCCGCCGCGGCCGAGGAATCCGCTGCACAGCTTGCTTTGATTAGGGTTTTTGAGAGAATGGTGGAGAAGGATAATAATGAGGAGAATAATAAGAAATCGGTTGGGTGTAGATTGTTAGCACCTAGTTATCAGGTTGGTTGTGTGCTTGGTAGAGGTGGTAAGATTGTTGAAAAGATTAGGCAAGAAAGTGGTGCTCAGGTAAGGATTTTGCCTAAAGATCATTCTCCTATTCCTCCTCCTGGTGATGAGTTCATTCAGGTATTATTCTCTTCTCTTCTTTTTAAGCTAATATATATTATTAATTAATGCACAATTATAGTAGTATTTAACATAATATTGAATTAGTTATTAATACCAATATCATTCAGGTATTATTGCATGTGTCGAGATAAAGAACTAATACGAGAATAGAATAATCGTAGCAGAGATGAGGATGTTACATTGGATGTGTTGTTAGACTAGACACGGTGTAATTAGAAATGCCAACATTAGAGAGTTGGGATATTACCTATTGTAGAAAAGATGATACAAACTTGGCTCAGGTGGTTTGGGCACGTAGAGAGAAGACATGTAGATTTTGTAGTAAGGAGAGTAGGTCAGATACAGTGTAGTCAAATCGCTAGAGGTATAGGAAGACCTAGAAAAATTGTAAGAGAAACTATCAAGAAAGATTAATGAGTTGGATAGGAATAGGTTGTATGATAGAACATTTATGACGTCGTTTGATCCATGTAGCCGACCCCATTTAAGTGGGATAGGGTAAAGCTTAGTTATTGCTGTTGTTGATGGGATGGAGTGTTGGGTAGTAATGAACTCAATGTAGCACATATGAATTAATGTTGCACTGAATTGGATGAGAGAAATACTAGACAAGATAGGATCGGTAATGGTATTATTAGTGAGAGAGAGAGTTGGTGTAGCACCTATTGTAGAAAAGAGGGTTGAATTTTGGATTAGATGTAAAAAAGCATTTAAGCCAAAATTGATCTCTCTTTGGCTTAGATGGGTAGTAAAAACCAACACGAGAATAATCTCAATGTAGCAGATACAAGAATGTTGCTGAATTGGTGGAAATATTAGACATGATATAGTATTGAGAATGATATTACTATTGTAGAAAAGAGGGCTAAGTTTTGACTTAGGCGGCCTGAACATATGGGGAGGAGATTTGTTAATTCTGTAGTAAAGAGGGTAGATTAGATTGGAGTGCATTCCAGTTGCTAAAGATACGGGAAAGCTAAGAAAAACCACATGTGAAAGTATGAAGAAAAATTTGGAGGCTGATAGTTTGGCTATCGACATTTTTTATGACATAACATTATGATGTTGTTTGATCTATTTAGCCAGCACAACTTAGTGGAATAAGATTTGGTTGTTGTTGTAAATTGTAGTGGTCTTACTCTATTTTTTGCTGTGAGCCATGGGAAACTAATGTTGAGGTTTATGGTGTATGCAGATAACTGGAAATTTTAACGCAGTAAAGAAAGCACTTCTCGCAGTTTCAAACTGTCTTCAGGATAATGTAGGAAATTCTGGAGGTTTTAAATCGTCTGGCGGTGCTCAAGGTGAACCTTATCCTCCACGCGGTCCCCATCCTCCTGATCATCATTCCAGAGGTTATTCTTCTTTTCCGGGTTCTGAGAGCACTAGACCTGCTCATAGAATGTTTGTGGAAGAGGAAGTTGTCTATAAGATGTTGTGTCAGCAAGATAAAGTTGGTAGTCTTATTGGGAAAGGTGGTTCTGTGGTGCGGGCTTTACAAAACGAAACTGGTGCATCTATACAAATAGTTGATGCTGGACCCGATTCAGATGAGCGTGTGGTCGTCATATCTGCGCTAGAGGTATGAGAACTGCTTAAACGTCTTTGATAATTTGCACCTTAACCGTACTTGTACATAGGATAAGGATATCATTTTGCATAAAGTGGCCAGTAACTTTGCTAAATTTTGTGTGTAAAGTTTCTTCTTTAATTTTGTTTTGATAGCGTTAAATTGTTCCGGCTCTTTGGCATTATGTCTCAGAAATGTGTGCAGTCTGTCACTTTGAATGATTGTTGATACCATTGATAGCTGGCTCTCTGGTGTTAAATTATTCTAGGGATCTTTGTTAAAAAAATCTAAAATATGATTGTTCTTTTGTCATAATCAAACAGGCAACGTTTGTCTGATTTTTGTGGCTGGGGTCCATCATCAGATTGTTTACTCTGTGAGTTGCTGTTGAGTTATTCTAATCATGGTAACTTTTCTGTGTTGATAGTTTTCATTATGAGTGTGTTGGCATCTGTTGGGAGAATTGTAGAAGACTGAAAGAAAATATTATAAAATTTGACATGCAATGCATATGATATTTGTTAAGGAAACTGAACTAACGATGATATAAAATTCTGCAGAATTCTGAGCAAAAGCATTCTCCTGCTCAAGATGCTGTTATTCGTGTTCATGGTCGACTTACAGAGATTGGATTTGAGCATAGTAATGCAGTTGTTGCTAGGCTCCTTGTGCGTTCACCACAAGTAGGGTGCCTCTTGGGCAAGGGAGGTCATGTTATCTCAGAAATGCGAAGAGTCACTGGTGCCAATATACGTATCTTTTCGAAGGAACAGATTAAGTACATTTCTCACAACGAAGAAGTTGTACAGGTAATTTGCGTTTTACACATTTGCAATGCTAACTGTATACGGCTTTGATGCGATATAAATCAAAACTTGATGGTAGTTGATTAAATTGTTATGTGGTTGTTAAGAGTTTGTTATTTTGCTTTAAACTCGTCAGGTTATTGGGACCTTACAATCTGTGCAAGATGCTTTGTTTCACATAACCAGCAGAATTCGAGAAACTATTATCCCAATGAAGAACACTCCTCCAAATTTTGGTGCACCACCACCTGTGCCACCGTTCCCAGAGACACCCCCTCCTCCTTTATATAGGCCAAGAAATCACATGTTGCCTTCTGGACATCCTCCTCCTCCTCATGGGATTGACCATCCAGCTGGTCCACCCATGCCTCCTCCGCCTCCTCATGGAATTGATCATCCAGCTGGTCCCCCGATGCCTGTTGATCATCAGCATGCATTTTCACATGGTATGGGTCGCGGTCCGCCAAACATGGATCGAGTTCCTTATCCTCGTGGTTACGAAGGACCCAATTCTCCAAGATCACGGAATCCTCAGGTCAGCTTTACTTTTAGTTATATATAGTCCAAGCATTTTTGTTAGAGACAAAGCAAATTTACCTTCTTGTACCTGCCCGTTGTGCATTCAAGAACGTGTAACAATTCTTTAGGTTTGTGTTTCAGGCAGTTAACAGAGGAAATCCAGGGGCAGCAGCTGATACTTTTAATTTGCCTTCAAGAAATGGGACTCATGGAATGTGAGTTTCGGACTTTTAAAGTGACCAAATATTTTATACAAGTTGTTGTTAGGTGCTTCAACATACGTCAAAATTGCTTTATCTGATATTTTATGTTGATATTGTTGTTATTTCCAGGACTGGAAACTCATTACAGAATCCAAATAACTCACCCGTTGAGATCACCATCCCTCAGATGTATTTAATCCATGTGTATGGGGAGAACAACAGCACCCTAAATCAAATTCGACAGGTCTGTTTATATCTGATTATCGATCAATTTCTTATCGGCTTTTTACAGTGTTTTGACTTTGAGTTTCCTGATCCTCAGATCTCTGGTGCAAACGTGGTTGTTCATGATCCAATACCCGGGGCAACAGAAGGATTAGTGATTGTATCTGGAAAACAGGATCAAATTCACTCTGCTCAGTGCCTAATTCAAGGTTTTATTTTATATGGACTGACTGCACCTTAGTCTGCAGTTTTAGTTTAAGGTCTTAACATTGTTGTATCATCATGAGAAGTTAGAGATGTTTGTATTAGGGATGTCTGTGAATTGAACTTTTAGTTGACATAGAGTGCAATAGTCCAGTCGTCATGTTTTTTTTTTGTTGCTGGTTTTGATCATTCCATACGTAAAATTTGGATGATAATCCATCCTAAGTTTCTGTGTTGAAGAACTGAGAAGGTTATGTAAAAATCACTCCATTTCCTTAAAAAAAAAACTATAAAGTTGGCTTAAACCTTTCCTGTCATTCTCTTCTGAATTTTGAGTTGTTTCATTATTTAAACAAAAAAGACCAAATTTCACAAAATGCAACGTATCCGCCAACACTGTATATATGCAAGAGTGCAAAGGAGATGTTTGGCCACTCGATCAAAATCTCCAAAAGAACTAGCTGTGTAATATGTAAAATCAAGTACATAATGCTCATCTTATCAAATTCGCCAAAAATGCGTATAAACGAGCTCTCCTATAACTTCTCATCAAGTAGAAAGCACTCTCTACCATGACCTTTGTTTCATGGAATCGCCCTCCATCGGAACCAAAATGTAAAGGTCTGTCATGAGGGTTCAGCAGCATCTCTAAGCACTGTCTGATTGGCCTCTAAATTACTATTCTGAAAATAGAAAAATTAAATACGTGAAGATCTAAGTTCCTATGTTGGCAAGAGAAACATCAAAATAAATTTAACGAATGCATGATTTTCAACCTCATTCTTGTTTAATGGAGAATTATGTGCTGGCAAGGTTGCTGCCCTTGATAGGTCCCTAAGCGCTCCCTGTGGTTCAAAAAATGAAAACATATAAACGAATAAATCAAAAAGAAGGCACAATTGTTTGTTGAAAGGTACAATGTAGTATCTACCATTCGAGTATAAAAGCCAAATCTGAATCAAGTTGAATGGATCTGTTTATGATGAATTGGTATACACGTACATTAATAAATAAGTATCAACATATCAATGATAAAATGGAAGGGAATAAACCACAGTCCACAGTCATGGACCTTTTCGATTATTTTTCGGACATTAATCAATAATTTTATATAGCAACATAGGATAAACAAAAAGATAGCAATTGACATGAGGAATTAACATAGTTCCCATTTACCTTATTTGCCCACATAAGTCCACAAGCATTGCAGAGGGTTCTTGGCCCTTCAGGTCCACGCCGCATCATTGGCGTGCAATTCTCACTGATGCCACAATGCCTACAACTGACATGAGTTGAAAGAAAGACCATGTATCAAATGATATACAAGACAATTTCAGTATAGGTTGAAATCTTTCCAAATAAGGCTTTATCTTCAACCATCAAGTCAACCATAATATATAGATTAGAATACTCATTCAGTTTTTCTTCCCTCTTGTTCAAAAATGAGCCAGTCAACTTACACAGTATCTTGCTGTTGAGATCCATTATTGTCTGCCATCAAACCTTCACTTGTTCCGCAATTTATTTCAGCCGATGCAAACTCATCAGGATTGGACTTGGCTGATGTAAATTGGCCTTTATTTCTTTGCATCCTAAAGAAGTTATTCGTGTTCATTAGTAAGTCTTGCAAATATAGCAAAATAACGTTGTCGGTCATGACATGGATTTAGGCATATAACAATAAGCATACATCAGCAACTCAGCATATAAACTTGACAGATATCATGTATTCACTACAACTATACTATTGCACCCCTTTAAGAAAGCCAGAGCCAGAAGATTATCATACATATGGTGTTTAACACATAACTCCATTGGAGTGTTGGGGTCCATTTACTTTCCATGTTTTCTGTTTTCATCTTCATTTCAACTAATAATCATAGGAGAATATAGATCCAATATTTTCGTTACTGTTTTCTTATACAACGATTTTTGAAAACAGATGTACCATTTTTCAGAAATTTTGAAAATGACAACATTGTTTTCGAATATGTATTCTTTCTAGTTTGCCTTCTAGCTTCTCTCTTCTTAGTTTCCCTGCTATGGATTATGGATTTCGAAAGAATCGAGCACTATTTTCCAAAAGCAACAATGAGGCTTCTTTAAAAATCATATATATATTGTTGCAGACTTATCAACGAAGTTGCCACTATATCCTGTTTTCCACCCTTTCACTGGTATCGGTAACCAAAAGCATTTACGAATATAATTCAAAACAGTGAACTTAAAATTTCAACGCAGACAAATATTCGAAGCAAGTTCAATCTAAAAATAATGATAGTAAGAACCATACCTTAATGCTACTTCTTTACGAACTGTATAACGAATTTTTTTGTTGAAATTTCGTTCCTTCCGCTTTTCACGAAATCTAATCAATGAAGCTAATCTCTGAGGGACGCTGAATTTTTGTGGCGTACCAATAAATCCCTAATAAAATGTTTCATGAGCCAGATATTTGACCAGCAAAAACTATCAATCAAACTCCAACCAAATAATGTAGTAATACCTGGTTATTTTCGTCCGGAGAAATTGGCATGGAAGGTGACGTTGGAGGTACTTCACGCCCTCCCAATAACAGTAGTACAGATTGAACCTAGCAATGACACCTAAAATTATTATAAATTACATTCTACAATCAAACCCTATGCAGGGAATAGTTCATAACAGATTAACAATGGATCAAATTATTAATTATCTTAGATCAATTATAACACATGCCTCAAGGCGTGTTAAACTGCATACTATCTATGATAAAATAAGAGGGTTTATACTATCTATAAAATAATTATTCACTACACAAGTCTTTCATCTCCTTGTTAGAAATTTAAAATGAACACACATTTTAGAAAATAAAAACTAAAAATGTTTTTTTGAAACTAAACAAGCGAAGATAAGTTGATGAACCTTCTCTGGTGACACGGAGTCAAAGACGTAAACCTGTCCCTGAAAAGACAAAGTAAGCTGATCTCCAATATCATTCCCTTGATCAATTATTAAAGTGTGATTGTCATGGAGATTTCCATTGTTAGAGTGGATTTCACCTTCCGCACTCTCAGTTCCTCCGCAGTTAGAATCACCGCCAACGCTGTTGTTTTGATCACCATCCATCTCATTCCCATTATTCATATGGTGCATCCCATGATGTTCATATGACGTATGTATAGGATGTTGTCCATCATTGATCTGCATCCGCGAATCAACATCATGAATACCATCCATGGACCGGAAGAGCCAAAATTACCTAAAGAAGTGCATAAAGATTATTAATGGTAGCCAAAGAAAATCAACAACAAAAATAACATAAAAGAACATAAAATGAAAACAAGTTAGAAACTATGTATCACAGACACCGAACACATCACAAACAGATATGATTCACATAATCAAAGTTAAAAGCATAATCTAACGAATCAAAAACTTAGAAAAAGAAAAAAAGTATGCGTATTATATGTATATATATCGTACATGTGATTTGACATAACCCAAACAATCATAAATGCTAAATCGTGCAAGGGAAGAAACTGTTATTTCTGCGTTTGGTGGAAACAAGAGTTGATAGGGGCGCATAAAAGACACTTAAGAAGTGTATCATTGGTTTGACCTTCCGTGATAACATTATCATTTTCCATATATTATATAGATATAGGTACAAAAACACATACTACTACAGGAAAAACTATGAAAAATAGGCACTATGCATCATGAAAAAAACCTATCTTACTAGAGCATTGTCAAAGCACAAAAAAAAAGTATTTGTTTTGAATAGACATATAAATGAGGTCTCTTACGCGTGTCGTACGAAGGTCAATGCTTCATTAGTTATAAATCAATTAGTAATTACTATGGAGAGCATGCATTTCTCACAGCAAATCAGGCTACACATACAATAAGAAAAGTTCATTGAGATAGCATAGCAAAAATTTACTATATGACCAAACTACACATACAATAAGAAAAGTGCATTGATATGCCAAATAACAGGTAAAGTATCATAGCTCGAAAACACCGACAATGACAACACTTCTGATAGAAGGCGTGTCCGTGTTCTGATGTTCCGACATGTGTCAGTGTCACACACCAACACATGTGATTATATTCGATTAATTACTTTTCTCAAATTATTACTTGTGTCCGTGTTTGTGCTTCATCATAGTATCATAACAAAGGTAAATGGATAAAATTTCATTCAAATTAAAGTACATTTCTAGAGCTAACCAGAAATAAACTTAAATGAAATGAAACATATGTGAGTGAAATTCAATCATTTGAATCAGAAACAATAATAAGAAAAACAAAAACATGCATGAATCAAAAGAAGACATGTTTGTTTAAGGAGAAAGAACCAAGAGATTGAAGACTGTAACTTGATCTGAACAACAACAATAACCACAAAGAAGCATGTGATGGCACGTGATGTTGAGGTGAGTAATATGAAGATGAAGATTGAGTAAGGGGCAATATTGGTCTGTAACGACAAGAATGAGATCAGAGATAGATAGAGACATATAAAGCCTTTGTTGTTCCAACTCAAAATCTTTTTTACCACCCCACAAATATTTCATCATTGTATATTTTTTATCATTAGATCGATAAATTTTATTATATTTTATTTAATTTAATAGTAAAATTTATTGATCCATCGTATACAACATTGTGTATAATGCAAGATTTATTTTTTTGTTTAGATTTTGGCTTCAATTTTATTTTTAATCTTTACTTTTTTATTATAAACTACTTTTTCCATTATTTGTTAAAGTTTAATGTATTTTTTAAGGAAAGTTTAATGTATATTTAATTGTAAATTTAACATATGCATCCAATGGTTCATGAGTTAACTTTTAATATAATCTAATAAATCATCGAATTAAATTTAGTAATGTACGATACTAGATCCTATAGAAGAGTTAACTCGCATGTTAACTCTCTAGTTTTAGTACATTTTCATAATATCCATAAACTTTGCATTTCATGAAAAGATTATAAGTTTAAGATTTTACATTTTCTTAAAGAAACTAAAATGGAATTATATAACCAAACAACTTTACTTTCCCTGCACAAGGGGTCCTAGAAAGAAGTAAAGAGATAAGTGTAGTTACATCATATAACGAAATAAAACACAAAAAAGAATGCTAAAAACTAATTACAAGCATAAAATAAAACACAAAAAAGAATGCTAAAAACTAATTACAAGCATAAAATAGGATTCAACCACCACATATGGTACTAAAAGCATATCTGACAGGTTTCGCTTTCAACCACTCATAAAAATGTGCATTAACTTTGTCAAGCAGGTTTCTTCACAAAAAAAAAAGACTTTGTGAAGCAGGTGGTGGATAGTATCATCTTTATTATTGAAGATTCTAACATTTCATTCTTTCCAAATAACTCAAACGGTATAAAACAAATCAATTAAAGAAGACCTCGCTTGTAGTTTGAGAAGCCTCCCAAGACACTAAACTTATATAAGTGATCCGAGAGATAATAAGCTTGATCATAACAAATCATAACCGATCATAAACAACTAACCAAAGCTGACTAAATCAATCGCAATGAAGAAAAAGATGAGATTACCGCCCTTTTAATCAAATTATATTTTGTTGGAAGGCGGTTGCAAAGTAAGCGCCACACAAAAAAATTAACTTTCAAAGGAACATTCTGATACCAAATTACATGATTATCATTTGCAATGATATGATGATTTGCTGATAGTAAAAAATTATAAACACTATTGACTATAATTTTTTTTATAAGTATGCAATCTCCACGGTCACCTGCTGTTAATATCATCATGCAAAACAATTAAATTCAAAGACCCACTACACTCCCTTGATTGGTCCTCCTCCCAAACCCATAACCTCCTACGCCATCCAAGCCTCACAATAACCTAAATGTTTCATCTCAACCACAATTGCCATTTTATTCTCGGAGAGCTCAAAAAGGCGGTTGAACCTATCCTTCAAAACTCCTCCTTCCAATCAAGGATCCCACCATAATAAAAACGATGCTCCATCACCCAACTCACACACATAATTATCATATATCCATCTTCCCACAACCGCACCAACACCCTGATTAATATTGATTAAATTATTCCACCACACTGAGCCCCCTTCTACCTTTACACGCAAACCTAGCTACTAACACTCTATACCACAAACTCTCATGCTAATCCTTCAACCTCTAACGCCATTCACCTATCAAAGCCATGTTAAATTCTCTTAACTGCCAAACTTCCTTTCTCTTTTTTAGAACAAATAATGTCCCAATTTATCCATGAAATTTTCCTATC
>Ga0315915_1002440_pt1 | contig 23462 bp, 9 predicted proteins | sample MpolbnodulesMG_FD_207738 | JGI IMG/M metagenome (GOLD analysis project Ga0315915, IMG submission 207738) | Medicago polymorpha root nodule microbial communities from Los Angeles, California, United States - branched nodules | ecosystem: Host-associated > Plants > Roots > Nodule | place: USA...
ACACCACGGAACAGATCTCGTTAGATCAATTTTTGCACTAAAAATGTCGTTCGCTTCATTCTTTTCAGTTATTTTTAACATTCTATATTTCATTTGAAGATGGCGAGAAGCTTCTCTCTGTATTTGATTTGAAGATGAAATGGATTAAAATGAATCTGATTTAGCATGAAGATGATGAAGAAAAAAAATCTGGGTTGATGTGTTGTTGATGATGAAGATCATGAAGAAGAGGATGGAAGGAGAATGAAGAAGATGAATAATACAAATCCTAACGTTTTTTTGAATTTTTTTAACAGAAGGGACCAAAACATGTAACAGAGATAAAAATAAAGTATTTAAACAATATTTTTTTTGGTTAAGGGACCAAAGCGATACCAAATAAATAGTTAAGTGACCAAAAAAACAATTAAGCCTAGATTATATTTATTTTTCCCCAACTACGTATACGTTCCATACTTCCATTCCAACCCACGCTATGACGCAGCAGGCAGCACGCTTCGCTCCGTTGATAGTTTCCCGTTGAAATTTTCCTTTACAGTGCAAAGGTCAAATCCGTCATCTCATACCCTACAAAACATAATTTTCATTTTTCTTTTGACTAAACATTTTTTCTTTTGACTAAACATTTTTATTTAAAGCGATTGAAATAACAAAAAAGAAAAAAAGAAATATAAAAAAAGAGATGCAGCGTGAAACATCATAAGAGAGCGTGTGAGTAAGAAGAAGAAAATGCAAGAATCGCTAACACCAAAAACAACAATCATCAGCATTCAAAGAAAACCGCATTTTCCAATGACGGATCCAAATCCCTAACCCTAACCGTTTTCTCTCTTTCTCTCTCTAATCCAATCCAAATCCCTAACTTTCTCTCTCTCTCTCTCTCAAAACAACTCTTCAGGTTTGTTTTCTTTTCATTCTCTCGCCATTGCAATGATCTTTTTTATTTTTTTACCGAATTTATTGTTGAATTGTTGAATCTGGATCATGTTGTTGTTACAGTGATGGCTGAGAAAATATTGTATATGGTGGTGGTTGATGAAAGCGTAAAGTTGAAGGAAAATGAGAAGGAGTCGTTTCGGTATACGCGTCCTGTTTTACAGAGTACACTTCAGCTTATGGGATGTAAAGCTCGTCATGCTTTCAAGGTTCAAATTCTATTTCATGATTTTGTTTATTATGCTAATTACATTGTTTATTTTCAATTTCATTGTGGATTATTTTGTTACTGTGCTTTGTTTATTCATTGATAGAAGATCAGTGGAGTGAGTGTTTTAATTTTGTTTGTTCGTTTGAATTTGTTGATTTATTGGTTTTTGTACTCATTTGTCTGCATTTGTGCTGTATCTATCCACGAAGAATAGACACTAGACACAGATACCAACACGTCGGCACTGATAATAATTTGAGAAAATGACATAATTCAATGTAATTGCATGTGTCAGTGTCGTGTTGGTGTTGGACACCGGATATGCCTTTGATCAGAAGTGTCGGTAATTTGGTATTTTTCTGGGGTACGATTTGATTGACTTTGATGTTTTTGTTTCTGCTGTGGTTTTGGACTGTGTTTATTTTGGCAGGAATGCATTTCTTCCTTGGCTTCTATGTGTATGTTTCCATTATTCAACATTGTAGCCATGTTAACTATTTTGTTATCTCGTGCCTATGGAGATATTGAGCCGGTTTGGATTTGACTTATTTGAGTTTGTTTACTACTGACATAATTTTTGTGAGCCTGTTTGGGAGAACTTGTGAAAACAACTTATGACATTGTTCATAAGTTGTTTTCAACTTATTTTCATAAGTTCTCCAAGATAGCTTATGAAAACTGTTTATAACTTTAATGTTATTTTTGCTATAGAAATAGATTATACAAGAGTCCTTACACAGTCACTATTTATTTGTTTAAGTGAAAGAATAATTGAGTTACACCGTCAAGTAACTGCTGTGGCTAAAATTTAGACCGTTCTTTTTCAGTTTTGTTAAACTTCAATGGACCATAGTGGATATTTTGTTTGTTCACTTGGTGTTACCGTCAAGTAACTGCTGTGGCTAAAATTTAGATCGTTCTTTTTCAGTTTTGTTAAACTTCAATGGACCATATCGGATATTTTGTTTGTTCACTTGGTGTTTAAGTTTTGAATTTTAGCTCCAACCGCCAGTGTCGTGCTGAGGTTGTCTTGTTCTTGCCGCGTGCCTTCTTTTGAACATTGATTGATAGAGGTCATTATTGTTAAAAGGGAATTGAGGATATGTTTCCCTATTAGGTTGGTTACAAATTACAATCTATGATAAAATCCAATTAATTGTGGTATATCTTGATTTAGGTTCTTAATTATTGCCTGACATCTCTTCCAAGTGCGCAGTTGTAGTAATACATGGCCCACCAATTATATTTGGTTCAAGCTAGGCCAGGTAAGTCCTGGAAAAAGGACAGCCAAGGTTGACTTGGGTAGACCTAGATAGGGCACATAGCTCGATTTGAACAAACGACACCCAGCCCCCAAGCCATAAGCCTGAAAGGCAAAGTTGGTTGCTTGGTCCTAGATATAAGTATTTCATTTTATTTGTTGCACATAATAAAATTAAATACTTATATTTTTTGGGTGGTACATGGCTTGTTGTCAAAATTGACGCCATGGAGCTACCAACAAATAAACTGCTGCCACGACATTATGAAATGGTGGATTCTGTGCCGATTGCAACAGGCCGCAACATCCATTATATCTACCATATTTCCGCTATAGCCTCATGCCCACAGCACTATATTTATACTGCAGAATTTTAGCCATAATCTGGCATCCGCCATTAATATCAGTGGTCATTACTCACTATTTTGCATAATTTATTTACTTGATATCTTGTATATCCAAATGACCTCTTTTTATTGAAACTTAATCCTCATATTTCTAATAAATTGACTTTTCCTCTTATCAGATCATGCTATTTATATTGCAGAATATTAGCCATAATCTTGCATCCGCCATTAATATCAGTAGTCATTACTCTTTTTTTTTGCGTCTGCTAATTTACTTGATATCTTTTATATCTAATTCACCTCTTTATTGAATGTTTGAAACTTAGTCCTCATGTTACTAAGAAATGACTTTTCTTCTTGTCAGATCAGCAGAAGGGTTTTTGAACTCACAAGGAGTGGGAGTTCTACTGATGCTTTCAAGTCTGAAGGAATTGTTTTATCAGGTTTCGATGCTTCTAGAGGAAATGTGAAAAAAGATTGTCAGGAAGCTTCTGCTTGCCCGGGGAAAACGGATGTAGGCAACCACTTACTTTCAGGGAAAGATCATGGAAGTAAGAGCGTGCCATTTGAGTTGTACAAAAGGCGTACAACTGTATTTGTTAGGAGAGAAACTTTTCTTGATATTGTCTGTGATGTTCTGGCTGAGTACAAATATGTGGGTCCAAACCAGAGAGCAGACTTGATGCTAGCTTGCAGGTATTTATTATCTTTATGACAACTATTTTGATAGAATCTGAACAGAAGTAAAATATAAATTCTTTTATTGTGGTTTGTGGCATCTGCTCCGATAATGATTTTCCGTATTTTTTCTTGTGGTTGATATTTTTAATGACCAGCTAGTTTGTATACTTTCACACACATTTTCAAATCCATATGCTTTGTTTTGCCAAAGTGGACAATATGTGGAATCTGGATTGATTTGCAAGAAGCTTGTAAAAAGGAGAATTTGGAATCTGGATTTATGTGGAATCTCAATTTTTCAAATCATAGGCAAGCCAATTTGATTCTAGTTGGCGGGTCAAACAAATTCACTCTATTTTTCTGTTTTTTATTGTAAATATTTACTACCTCCGGTTCTGTTCTATTTATCAATAAGCTCTTGATAGACTAAATGTTCCTTCGTTGTTATTTTTATAGAAAATATTTTTTACTTCTGGGTGAAATTACTGAATCTCAACACGAGCACAACATATTAACATTTGAAGTTCACTACAACTTAGTTAAAGTTTATACCTATAATTTGTCACCATTTTCAAAATGCCGTACAATTTTCCCATCTTGAATAAGTGACTATTTTCTTTGATGGCAGGATCCGAGAACGGAAGGAATCTGTGACAGTGCTTTTGTGTGGAACTTGTGGTTGTGGCAAATCCACATTGTCTGCATTGCTGGTATATTTGCATATAGAAGTAGTTGTTTTTTTTTTTTGCTATAACCAATTAGGGCCAGTTTTACTTAGTTTGCGGCAGGATATGTAATTGCAGTGATTAATAATGAAAATGAAACTTAGTACCATATATATCTTTACAGTTTAGTAACTCAAGTTCTATTTATATCTTTACTTCAGGGAAGTCGGCTGGGAATCACAACAGTTGTATCAACTGATTCCATTAGGCACATGATGAGAGGTTTTGCTAATGAAAAGGAAAACCCCTTGTTATGGGCCTCCACCTACCATGCAGGCGAGTGCTTGGATCCTGTTGCTGTTGCAGAAGCAAAGGCAAAAAGGAGAGCGAAAAAGATGGCTGGTGTATCACAGTCACTACCTAAGGATGAAGTAACTGAGGGTCACACCTCTAGCAAATTTGATATATATACATCGGAGGCGGCCTGTGGTGCGACTGAACGGTTGAATTCAAAACAAATGGCTGTTGAAGGATTCAAGGCCCAGAGTGAAATGGTGATTGACAGCCTAGATAGGCTAATCACTTCATGGGAAGAACGAAAAGAGTCCGTTGTTGTTGAGGGTGTTCACTTGAGTCTCAACTTTGTCGTATGTCTGATTCTCTTGGGTCATTCAATACTTCTTTGATTCTTTTGTACATAAATTGTATTGCTTTCATTTTCACATTACAACACTAACTTAATGTCATGCAGATGGGGCTTATGAAGAAACATCCTTCAATCATACCCTTCATGATATACATTACAAATGAGGACAAGCATATGGAACGATTTGCCGTACGTGCAAAGTATATGACCCTGGACCCTGCTAAAAACAAATATGTAAAGTATATCCGAAATATAAGAACAATCCAGGATTATCTCTGTAAGCGTGCTGACAAACATTTAGTTCCCAAAATAAACAATACAAATGTTGACAAGAGTGTAGCAGCCATCCATGCTACCGTGTTCAGCTGTCTACGTAGGCGTGAAGTTGGGGAACAGTTATACGATCCTAGTAGAAATATTGTAACTGTTATTGATGAGGAATATAGAAATCAATGTGCCGCCGATTCTTTGAGCTCAAAAGGAATGTTTCAATTGATCCAACGACAAGGTTCTTCAAGGCATCTTATGGCTCTTGTAAATACTGATGGGTCTGTGGCAAAGGCTTGGCCTGTTAATTCATTGGACTGTAACGGGAAGCCTGTTTGGGGCAACGGACAAGAGAAGGAAATTGGAAGTCCAATGTATGGACCCTTGCGAATTGGAAAGGCAGAACCTGTAAATCTTCAGTTTGGTTTATATGGGATCAGTGCTTGGCCCTGTGATGGTGGTACAAGCCGTGCTGGAAGTGTTGACGAGTCAAAAGCTGATGAGACTGACACAGGTAGTAGATATGTATCCTCCTGCTGTAGTTCACCAAGGATGTCTAATGGACCTTCAAAGGAGGTAATTTGGAATATTTTGTTTATCTTTCCGTTCAACATGAAAATAATTGCTTGTTTGTATCAAAGGGAAGATATCAATTAAAATTTATTCCCTTCATCTGATTTCCACCCCTTTTTGCTATATGTTTTAGCTCAAAGAGGATCTTTCAGTGCATGGTAGTGATGAAGAAGAGATTGACGATCAATTAGAGGTGGGCAGTGATGATGATTTCAGTGACGATGGTGACAAACATATTCATGAGGAGGTAGTGTTAAGTTTACCTTATCTAAAATGCATGTATATTTGAGGAAATATACCCAAATTCAGAATCTCAACCATTTGGGTTGCCTATGCTCGCAAAGGCAATGAATTGATGCTCGGTGCTGAATTTATTATTAAAAAATTGTCAATGTATCAGTTGCCATGTGTATATTTGTGAACTTTTGCAAATACCATAGCTTAATTGAGTTATTATGGTATGGATCTATCGTTGAGTGATTTCTAATATATACTTTTTTATGTTGTGCAGGTAGGTTCAGTTGATGAGGAATCAACCAAGTCTGATGAAGAGTATGATGATTTGGCAATGCAAGATGTGCCTGAAAATGGATGTTGCTCAGATGATGATGAAGAGTTCAGGAGTAAAGTTGTTATTGGTCATGAGGACCTAGGAGCTAAAATGCATGGAATTAAGTATCGTCAAAACCTGGATCTCTTCCTTAGAACCAGAAGTGAACCGGTGCCTGAGTCCTTCTGCTCATATTCCTCTTTGCTTATGGAAAAAGCTGAAAGGCGACTGCCACCATCAGGAAAAGCCAAGTTGAGAAAACGTTCTCTTAGTATTTCAGCTTTGGGAAAGGGTAGTTCCACAGTCCAGGATCCCATTATCTCTGGTGCTCCTTAAAGGTAGTAGGATACCTGTTCTTTATTCAAATTCTTGACAGCTATCCCAACTTTTTCTCCTATGGCTTTTGGCTCGTGGAACTTTGTTATTGTGTCCTAAGTCGACCCGCTGTCTATAGTAAGGTCTCTTGAGTTTATATCAAAACTATTTTGTTTTGGTATAGAGGAGCTACTTAATTCAGATTGAGAGTTGTGAACACCAGTGAGATTTTGCTAACAGTCTGTACAATGAAGTTGGAAGAACCAAAATGTGCTCTTCTAATTAAGATGCACAGTTGCGGTTTTATTAAACAATCAAGTTTCTGTTATACCGAATGCTCAACTTTTTTCCAATTTTAGTCTCAATATTTTTGCAATTAATTAAGTGCATATCAGATTTATTTTCTTTCCTTCAAATGGAACCTTTAGCCTCGAACTTGTTCAATTCACTTTTGACATAATTTAAGCCATTTTTTAAAATCAATTTTAGCAATTCTAGAGCTGAAAATATTCTTCAAAATAGGGTTGTGTAAGAAATGCAGTTGAATCCGCTCATTCCTCTAGTATTTGATGGATCAAAAACATTTTTTGTTGTTTCGAAGTGAGTAAAGTATTTTATAAAAATACTAAGTTGCATTGTAATTTTTTTTTTGGATAGTCGGATGTTAGTTTAATTATGTTATGTTATTAGCCAAAGTTAGAACCCTAAATCTCCTTTGGATACTCAACTCAACCATTTGAGCTACGAGTAGCGGACAAACACCATATTCAACCTAAAAAATATATTTAGACACATTCAAATTTAGGAGGGTTTTCATATAATACATTAAATTAAATGACTACAAATATTTTTGTAAGACTGTTATGGTATCCAACTCTAGCTGACCGTAGTCATTTCACAAATATTTTTAGAAAACATTCTTGTTTGTGACCCTTCCTGTTGTTGATGTGGTGCGTCTTGCAAGATAGTTTTGCATTTTTTTTTGGTGGTCGGGGTTTGAATCCCGAACCTTGCATATATTATACATTGTCCATACCAACTGAGCTAAGCTCACAAGGACAGATAGTTTTGCATTCTTTGTGTGATTGCGCGATTATTATGTCTATTTAGTGCTTTTTTTTTCAATGGTGTGATAAGGGGGTAAATAATATTTACCATAGCTAATGGACAACTATTTTTCATTTCTTGGTATTGGTTTGAAAATCTAGTAACTGTTTTTCTTATAATTGATGGAAAGATTGACACATTGCTAATGGCATTAAGACAATCTTTGACTACACCATTAAAGTGTTTGGTTTATCGAATAATATTAGGTTATTGACTATACTTATAATATCGATGTTGAATTACATGCAATTTTGCTCATAGTTTGGTTTTGATCGCTTGGGATGTTGGAGTAACGGTTTTAAGGATGCCATTTGTGAATCTAACTGCAAGACTAATCTCCAATCTGATAGAATCTGAGTGTAAGGAATAATCCTACATACACTCATCCTTATGCTCCCATCATTCAATATATGCTTCCATCATTCAATATATGTTAGATCCTTTATGAATGCCTCTAATTGGAACCTACATTTTTCAACAAACCTTATTTGAAGGGAACAGTTGTGCAAATTTATCCCAAATTCGTGACCAAGTTTGATTCTAGAAATTAGAATGCATGTGGAATCTCTACCCTCTACTCTCTCTAGTCTCTAGATCTCTTCTATTACACGCTTTAGGAGTTTAATGAGTTAGATTTAATCTCCTTTGCTTTTTTTTTTTTTTTTTCCATTGGTAGAAAGCAATCTCGCACTAATATCTATTCGAGATATCTTTGTTTTTTTACCAAGTACTTAATTATGTTAAGACAGTGCTTAAAAAAAAAATTATGTTAAGACAGTGGTCCATTTCTTAGCCATGTGGTGTGGACTGTGGTTACAAATGATTTGCTGATAGAGATTAGTGTTGATGATAGTTTGCATTTATGACATGTAAAAACATTATATTAAATTTAATCATTAAAAAACTTAAACAAAAATATTTACATCATATCATAAAACTAAAACTAATGAAATTAGATATCGAAAATTTAGCCTTAAATTAAAGTATAAAAAGTTTTACTATTCCAAATAGATATTTTGATTTTGCTTTTGCAAGGAGATCGTATCTGCATGGGTCCCTAGATAGTCCTTGAGTTGCATGTCTGCCACATATACACCACTCCGGTATTGGCATAGCCATACGCAGGGACCATAAGGTACGATACTTGGGGACCAAAATCCCCTCCCCCCCTAATCATAATAACCAAAAGAGAAAGGAAACGAGCCACTGTAGTTGGTCCACTACACAAATTCATTTGACTTTGAACATATCATTATAAACATGTTTTAATAAATTTTATATTTATTTTTTGGATTAAACATGTTTTTAGTGCCTATAAATATGGTAAAAGTTTGTCTTTAAAATATTTTTGAAAGATTTATATTAGATGGATCCTAAATTAATTGGCATTGATAGTTTATAAGATTATTCCTCTCTCATTCGTTTGTTCACTTGTTGTATTAATGAAGAGTAATCCCCCTTCCAAAGGTGTGGTTGAAACCGATTCGATGGAGGCTTTGAGTATTATGCAGACATGTTCTACGTTCATGAGACCACGACCGCTTGTGTTCACTTCACGGTGATGATTTCATGGCATGCCATCCCATAAGCTGCGAAACTAGACTCGTCTCTCATGCACTAAGTTGTGCGCTCCAAAGACACAAATTAACATTTTCCTTATTCTAATGTCTTACTTTTACGTATGAAAAAATCTAACATGTTCTTCGCTAAAGATTAATCACCGTTAAAAGGTGGTGGATACTTTATATCTATAACATGATAATCTAAAAACAAAAACCATCAAATTAGTCACAAAAGTATCACTATCGCTCCAATTTGGTGAATAATGTACATAAATATAATAAGTAGTACTTCAATTATATAAAAATTGTTAATTTAGAATATCCTATTAAGATTTTACAATGATTTAATCGACAAACTCTTATGACTATAAATTAATGGATTTCATATAGTTTAAACCCTACTTCTTATTTTTATATATTTTTGAGACTGAATTTGAGAAAAATATACTATAGAGACTAAATTGATTAATTATTCTTTCAACTATACTTTAGACAAAAAATCAACAGGCTTCATCATTTCTACATGTCACGAATCTCATCAGAAACATTTTGTACGGAAGTATAGAACTCATTCAAACAAAACATTATAAAGCATCCTACTTCAAATATGGATCATTGATAATGGTTTAGATTCTAGACAGACTGAGTGAAAGCAATAGTATATATTTAAACATTGGATGATGGAAGCAATGCAGTACATGGTGTGGAGGCATGTGATTATGTTCATCTTGACGCATAAAGTTACCCCAACTTGTGTTAGTCATATTGGAAACAGGGAAAATTCACCTTTTTGCATCTTTTTGAAAATTAGAATAGAAGATATAGGTTTGGTGTATAAATGGCAAGCATCTTGTCTAGCTAGTTGTTCTAAAAATAAGTATTGATCATTAATTAATATTATTAAATAAATTTTAGGTCATATTAACAAGTGTCTTAGGACACTTAAAGTTTCAATGTCTTAATAGATAATTCACAAAATAAAAAATTTTGTTTAAACTTTTTAGCAAGAGCACAATTGTTAGCATTTTTCATAAAATTTTATTGTCAAAAGATAATTAATTTGTTAGAAACATGAGTGTTTTTTTTTTTTATACTAAAAGTAATGGTATTCAGTTATTTAAATTGGTAGAGTATATCCGAATCAAAACAAAATTCAACATCACTAAAAACGAAAAAATAAGGAATATGCAAACAAACTCACAACATCTAAGTTAACACTGCTCCGATCTTATTTGCAAGAAAATGTTAACTTTTTAGATTCATTCAATAAATGACGTATCTAGTCTATATTAGAAACTAGATACCTCATTTATTGAATGAATCTGAAATGTTAACTTTCTCTTATAAATGAGACCGAAAAGAATATTATAAAACGGTAAAATGCATACAAATAATATGACACAATCAAAGTGATTGGATTACACATGTCTTCGTATCTACAACATTGACAGTTAGTCATTTGATTGAATATGTAATTTATTGATTTTTTTTTTTGAAGAAGCTAAATTAGTCCACCTAAACTGACACCAGAGAGAATCGAACCTAAGACATTGAGAAGGAGCACACTCCCAAGTTCCAAGCCAATACCACTAGACAAACCCAAGTGGGTTTGTAATTTATTGAAATTGATTTGTCAATCTAAACCAAATGAACACTACACAAAGATGGAAAATAAAAAAAATGTCTCATCAAGACGACGAGCAAAACAATGTTGAACAGAGACAGCGAAATCACAAAAAGAAAAATTTAAATCCACGTTAATACCACTTATTTAGATTCAAAGAGTGATCGAAAGATGAAGAGGGATGATTCATGAAGAAAAAAAACCCAAAATCAACCTCAATGACGAAAATAAAAGGGAGAATTCAGAGAAGAAACTAGGTCAGCTGTGTTTGTTAGAGAGGGAAAGAAGAAATTAGAGAGGGAAAGAAGAAAAAAGAATTTATTTTTATCAAGTAGTCTAGTAGTAGGTGCTCACACATTTTAAATGTGAAAAAGTGGGGAGTCTGAGGTTCAAACCACAACCCCTACATAATATTGTATTTGCAAACATGACAAAAAAAAAAATTGACGACATGAATTGAACCTAATTATTACTACAAAATTATTTGAGACTGAATGATTCAATATCTTTTTTCAGAGAATGAATGATTGATTATGTTTGCATTGAATTTGCCTAAAAAATGTATGTATTGATTTTTTTTATATATAACTCAAACATTTATATATACGCAAATGGGAATTTGTTATTAAGCTTATATAGTATCACTATCTGTATTATATTGTAAATTAAACCCAAGTCTTTTTTAGGTCAAGTAAATTAATGAGGTTCGCAAGTTAACCATACAGAAATATATCAGTGTTGGATGAAGTTCTTTGAAGACTTTGAAGATATATATTAGTAAAATGCTAGATATTAAGAATGATTTTATCAAGAAAGATTTAAGGATGATATGGCACAATAATCACCCTTAGATTTCAGTCTCATTTATTAATCTTTCATAAAAAAAATACATAACACCCACCACCCCATGATTTCCGGCCAGACAGAGATTTTATTGGCTAACATTAATTTCAGGACAATTTCTTGATAAAATTCAAGGGTGATTATTCTGTCATGTCATTCTTAAATTTTTCTTGATAAAATTTTTCTTGATGTATAGATACTTTCATACACAGTAAAGGTAAAATCAAGAGACACCTTTGCCAATTGAAGTTATTGTTCATGTAAACAATATTTATTTATTTAAGAAATCTTTATATAATATTTCATCTAGTCTTATTTATAAAAAGAAAATCTAGATCAACAAAAATTGATGTGTCTGATTTAAAATTTGGAGTAAACAAATAAATTTTTATTGACTTAAATTTTTCTTATAAATAGAATCAAGAGAGTATATATTTGACTTCTGCAACAAATTTTGCAAAACTTATAAATTTATTAAATGTCATAAGAAATATCCGTCACCTGAACTTTCTCTACAGTTAAAAAAATAGAGACAAAGTACCATAATAAACTGTCTACATGTCAGTAGAATCCCATGCATAATAATGGTTCTTATGAATGATCCCCACAGAACCAATAAAAGAGAAAGAGAATAAGTAGGTAGTACAAAGAAGTAGGGCAAGATAGTGATATATTTTGGGCACACAGAAGAGTGTGTGTGTAGCATAGAGAGAATATGTGAACCAAGATTGGACAGCAATGCCAGCTCAACACACATTTATTCCATTAAATATAAGATCTTAAATAGGACTGAATCATCACTTTCATGAATTATGAACAAGATATTTGAATATCTATTGTTATTTAGAAGAAAATAAACATTTACTTTATTAAATCTTTGTTATATATGTCTCTAAAGTTAGGTTCAACTAACAATGTTGATACTATTGGGTTAAACACATTCTTTCAAATTCGAAATCAAGACTTTATAATTATATGTGTTATTTTAAATGGTGTTTATCATTTCGTCTACAACACAAGTAAAAAGTGAAGTGAAGTTTCTTTGGAAACTCAAGACTTTACGGTTATATGTGTTATTTAAAGGGAAATATTAACTGGTGTCTTTAGGCAGTAGTTAAGAATACTAAAAAAGAAAATTATATAGTAGTTATTGTATTAAAAATTGTGTAATTAATCTATAAAAAGTAAAAAAAAAAATCATTTTTTAATAATAATTTTCTTTTTTGATATATCCTTAACTAGTGTACTAGAAACACCGGTTAACATGACCTATTTTAAATGGTGTCCGTCAATCATAATTGTTTATCTTTTTCTCTTCATAATAACTCGATTGACAAAGTAGATTTCTTTACATCAATATTGCATGAAAATAACTATTTTCATTTGTGAATAATTGATGAGTTGAAATATCTCTGCAATTGAGATGACTTACCAATATGATGCAAGAGTACATCCACAGCCATGAGTGCTTGTGCTTGTGCTAGTGAGTGAGTGATTCAGTGCATGCTAAAGCCAAACCTTGACAAATATGAAACTGACACAATATGTACTCCGTGATTTTGCATTTTCAATTCCCAAGCAAGCTTCAATTTTCATTGATCCTCATATGCAAACCACTTGGAAGTTTGAACAATGTCCATACTTCAAATTAATTTCTTAATTTAATTAATTCCTAGATACAGTAAATATAATTAATATTAAATGTAGCTAGTAATAAGGATGAAGCTGGTGTCATGGGAACTCAAATTCTAACCCCTTCCTCAAACCAAGAAAACATTTGGCTTTAATATCTGCACCTCAAGGTAATTAATTAACACCTCATAAGTATCTTGTCCCTCTCTAGATATATCTCCAATACATGATTAGGCACCAAAAAACAGCAGGATGAAATATACATATGAATGCTACTTGAAAAAAACATACTTTTACTAAAATGTGAAAATTTGGATGTTTCATTGAAAAAGAAAAGAGTATTGCTTCAAAAATATACAAGAGTTACTCCAACCTAATACACTTTGTAAGAAAACATTAAGAGACATATATATAGTAGTTAAGCTATATACTAAAGTACAATAGGTAGAGTATGCACACCATTTATACTAGATACAATGTCTCCCTTACCCTTGCCAAATAACCAAGAGAATATACCTTAATTTGTTCAACCAGCATCATGACAATATAGATACCTAATTAGAGAAAATAAAATTGTTCGTCAATTTTCAAATAACACTTATTTCATCACATTAACTTTTTTGACCCGTTTTTGCTTAATGCCAAATAAGAGACTAATGCATCTTCCCACAAACCACCAATGATATAAACACCAAGAACAATTGATACAATTCTATCACACTAACTTCTCTTTTTCTCTCCTAATTCTTTAATAGAGATGGTTACGAATCCTGCTTGAACAAATTATACTAATCAAATTAACAAAAATCTAAATATAGACCTATCCTCTTGTCAAGAGATCTATTCCATGATTTTAAATTGTGGTTGCGATCACATATTAGTTTGAGGCCACTTTAATTGTTGGCATTGTGGTTGTTATATGACGTATATTACACTCGTTGTTGCGTGAAATTATTTTTTATTAGAATAAAATTTAGTAATTTACTACTTACCTTATACTTTACACATCACCTATTTCCTCTATAAAATCTCATTTATATCATCATCAACTCTTCATCACTTTAGAATATCCGAAATCCTTTTAAAATACCCTCAAATCTATGATAAAATTAAAGACTGAAATAATTTTTGTGAGCAAAATGTTGCGGTTTGATCTAGTGTGATGCCGCCATTGTGCCCAAAATGTTGCGGCGTTAAAATGTGATTTTTACTGTGATTTACAATCGCACCACAATTGCGATCTGATGCGGTTGGAGAAACTACAATATTGCAGCCGCATCGATGTGATCAACAATTTGAAACAATGCTCTATCCAACTCTTATGAAATTTCTATCTTCTTTTGTTCTACACTAGAGTGCCGGAGATGATTCAAATGCACAATATATAGACAACATCAACTCCACTTAATGACCAAAAATCTCAAATATTAATTTCCCTCTCTTTATAAGTTTTATTCCTCCTAGATTGGATAAGATGACATTTCCATATATATAATAATTAAGAAAATGAAAAAGACACCATTATTACTCAAGTTGGTATTTCTGTTGTAAAAGAATATTCATAGATCTGTGAAGTCAGTACACATAAAAACCTAACAATAAATTCATCAAAAAAAATAGAACCTAACAATATAACTGCAGCCACTCTCCACTCAGACCTAGTATATTGTCTGCAAATGCAAAACATCTAATTACTGCATAAATAATATTTTAAAGAAAGACAAGTACATAGGAGCAGTTTATATGAGAATAAAAATTTCACACATCAAATTTATAAAAAATAAAAAATAAAAAAAAGATCATGAAACCCACCTGAAAGAAAGCAGAAACCCACCTGATCTCATATCTGTCTTTTACAGACAGTATCTGAATGTTTGTGCACTCCTCTTTTGTTCTTCTTTTTTCTTATAAATAAACTTTATAAAGTCGTATATGGCTGATGCAGCATCATCAAGATTCTCATTTCAAAAGATCAATGGATTAATAGTTCCACTGCACCATTCACATATGAATCTTGATGATGCTACATCTGCAAACAACGACTGTGATCAATCTCTCCACCATAGGCATATATGTAATTGTTAGCAATATCATATTATTGAAACTTTCTTGGTTATAATGGCTAGAAAGTCTTATAGGGTATAGCTTAAAACTCAAAGAGACCACTCTCCAAAGATAAAAGAATAAAAGAAAGACCAACATGAAAAAAGAATAGAGAGAAAGAAGGGTTGAAAGAAAATTGAGATTTTATATATGTGGACAAGCCCACGAGGAGATGCTGATGTGGCGTGCTACAAGTGGTTAGAACAAGTTTAGCACACGAGGACCATAATTTGAAAGGAATCTACTCATTTAAACTCAAATCATGCCTCAACTCAACAACAAAAAAAGCCAAAACCCCAATTTTTTAAAATAAAGAAAACAAATATAAAATTAATTGGATCAACTTCTTCTTAAAGAACAACAAAAGGGCATGCTTTCAAAACCTTTAAAGATCAAAGAAAACCTAAAAAACTGGATTTATAGTTAGTTAATCATACTTTGTTTTTTAAAAGGCAAATTAACCATACTTTGAAAGCCTTTTTAACCCTAGAAGGAAGAGATGATTTAATATATCTTTTTAAGGAAAAAAAATTATTAACAAGACTGCTCTAAGCACAAGGTGTGTCAAGAATAGATCGAGATATGACAATAGAATGATTACAACAGTTCAAAACCAATTATACATTACACTAAATTGTGACAATCAGCTCCCTACTGAAAAAGATAATTTATTTTAAAGGAAAAAATTTATTAAGAAGACTACTTTAAGCATAAGGCGTGCCAAGAATAGATCGAGATAGAAGAACAGACAAATAATTACAACAGTTCAAACCAATTATAGATTACACTAAATTGTGACAATCAGCTTCCTCCCGAAGAGAAGATTAAAAATTAAAGGAGAAAAATAAAATAAAAAATACTTAAATATATGAATTAAAACAAATTAGAGTGATACCACAAATCCTTATATCAAGGAAGAGTACTCCAAGAAATAAAGATAATATATACACACTTCTTCAAAACAAAAACAAAAAAGATAAAAAATATATATACACTTGAAATAAATCATATAATTAAAATATGAATAAGGATAATTCGTTACAAATATATTAAGTATACATGTGTTTATGTATAGCAAAACGCCTGAGATCTAACAAAAGAAGAAGGGAAAATAAAGGAGAGAAAAAAGGTAAGAAGAGAGAGAGAGAAAACAAAAAGATGATTTTGATCTATTTTGAGTGGAAACAGTAGAGGCAGGTTGGGCAATATATAGAGAAAGGAACCCGTCTATTTGTTGGTTGAAAGCCATAGTGCATATGTAATTGGTGGTTCAATTTACTTTCTCTTTCTCTCTCTTTTATTTTTTGAAAAAATTTCTTTCTCTTTATTCCTATTGGTGGAATTAGCTGTATATATGGTCCTGTACTAAATGTTATACATGTGGCCTCTCAAAAAAAAAATGTTATACATGTGGCCAGATACACATTTTAATCTTTAGCAAACCCTAATTTTAATGCCATCATGAGGATTAGATCATTTTCCTCATTGTGTGGATCATCACGTGTATGTTTAATTTATGGTTAATGGTTATAATTAAAAGATTTCAATCATAATAACAAAATAACAAAGATATAATGTTAGAATTTCGAATTATTAAAAAATTAAACAATTGTGTTGTAACCCGTAAGTACAACTTATGCGGTAAATGATTTTAAAGATATTTAATATGTTGAGGCGCTTATTCCATCCGGTAATTATACACTTCTCAACATTTCATGTGTATAAATTTCCCTGCTAAGCTTCTTTAAAAAAATTAAACAATTGAATAACATGGCTAAAATGTGTATATGGCTATAGATCTTTATTTTGATATTTTAAAGTGTCACAATTAGGGAAGGTCCACGGTCCTCATGAATTGAGAAGATTCCTTATTCCATATATCTTTCAAGTGTGGTGTAAACTCAACTCTTTAACTTTTAAATCATCAAGTAACACTTTTCTATTAAAAATTACAGAAAATAATTTAAACTACAACATGTTTACGTTCTCCTCTAACACTAATTGCTCAAAAAATTGTGTTAGTCATGAGTTAACTCCAACGTTGGGGATTGCCAAATAATGACCAAAATAAGTTTGGGTAAAAAAAATTTGCAACACATTTATAGGGGTTTACATAAGAAATTGCAATCAAATAATCAAAAAATTTAAAGAAATTGTCCAATTTATAGGGGTTTATATAAAAAATTCAGAGAAATTTACATAAAAAATTACAAAAAAATTGGGTCGGAGCCTAGGCAACTGTCCAGGCTCGCCGGGCCTGATTATTACTTATGTGAGAGTGGTATTATGAGTAAGATTGTTTGAAAACAATAGGAATTGAAGTGCTTTCTAACCATGTGAATCAACTAGATGGAAATTATGTCATTCCATTGATGCTAGCACGATATATATAAAATCACGATTAAAATTAGAGTTGTCAAAAGAGATAGTCACATAAATGGATCAAATCTATATGGATACATAACATCAATGCAAAATACATGCATGTCACATAAATAAATATTCAGAAAACAAATCAATTGTTATCATAAACCTAGTAAAGTTGTATTTAAAACATCCATCCATACTATAACATACATACATCATTAATACTAGATTTTAGAACTACATTCATGCCGAAGAAAGTCACAAACACATTTCAGTCACCGAGTATAAGAAAGAAGGATAAAAATATCTAAAATTAGACTTAATTAGGGTCTAAAATTAGTGGGTTGAGACTAAAATGAGCAATTTATTTTGACATAAAAGAAAAACAAATAGGTAAGCCCAAAAATTATTATTTTTAATATTTAAAATGTGTCTTCTTGAGGCTCAGTGGACCAACTCCACTAGATTCATTTTTTAATTTGGCTGGCCAAAAAGATATGATTGATTTTTCATATTTTTTACAACTTAATTTATACCAAATTACAGGTCCAAGGAACCGACCAAAATAAGATAGATTTATTTTGACAGCTCTAATTAAAATATGCTCATATACCCACCCAAGCTCATATTTACATATGGATGTACACTCCAACGAGTTTATGCACTAGTTATATACATACAATGACTTCCCTTCCCCGCATTGGGGATCTTATTTTAAAAAATCAAATCATTCATGGCCTTAATGCACAGGAGCCAAATTAAAATGTAATCCCTTCTTCCAATTTTGTTGTGAACGGTAAGAAGCATGAGTAGTAGAAGCCTAAAAATGATCCTCTCGTGTGTAATTTACACATAAGAGTAAAATGTGATTTATTACTCTTGAAATTCACTTTATCTAATTGCTTATATGTTTATCTCTTTTGATGAATGACGAGAAATCACATTTTACTCTCTGTAAATTACACATGAGAGAAGTTCATTCTAGATAGAAACTATATTTCATTTTTTTATTATCTTCTTTTCCTTTATTAGAGAAAATATAACACGCATTATCTCTCTCATGTGTAAACTTGTTTTAGTGTGACGTTCAATGAAAGTTACAATTATTATTTTTAGGGAAATGTTAATTGGTGCCCCGGAGCACTAGTTAAGCATACTAAAAAGGAAATTATATAGTAGTTAATGCATTGAAATTGTGTAATTAATTTATAAAAAGTTAAAAACAGTTTCCTTTTATGGTAATAATTTCCTTTTTTAGTATGCTTAACCAGTGTCCGGGGCACCAATTAGCATGACCCTTATTTTTATAGTGTGATTCAAAATAAGCATATTTGGGCATTTGATGAATTTTAATTGAAATGTTATTACAGTGAATCTTCATTAAACTTCATTTATTATCTCCTTCCCACATAAATTGATCTCTTAGGCTTTGAAATGTTATTACAGTGAATCTTCATTAAACTTCATTTATTATCTCCTTCCCACATAAATTGATGTCTTAGGCTTTGTTTGCGAGTTTGGAGGGGAATGGGAGAGGTTTTGAAGAAAATGAAGGAGTAAGTGGAAGAAATATAGGACATTGGGAAAAGATGGCTTTTGGGGGTTTATTTTTCTTCAAAATATAAAACTCTTCCCATTTGAGGAACTAAAAAATTGTATTGGAGGAGGGTTTATATGAATTCTTTAAATTTAATATATGTTGTTATAATATTCTTAAAATTAAAAATATATTAATCATAAGCATTAATTTATCACTCTAAAAAAATACACTTTCAAAAAATGTGAAAGATTTCTCAATTTTCCCCTATGTTTCTCTCTCCCAAAACCCTTCTTTCCCCTCCCCTCCAAACTCCTAACAAAGCCTTAAGGATTTTATATCTTGAAGACAAGTCAAAAACACCATAATCATATCAACTTGACCAAGGATTTCAAGAGACTTAAAAAAAATATCCAAAAGTAATTTGGATTCGAGATATTTGGAAATAGCATGGACCCCTTTATTATTTTTGCATACATATATCTTGCAAGAAGTTTGTTGTGCTACATATAGTAAGCATGTTGAAGAAGCTCGTGCATACATCACCCAAAATAACCAATAATAGGATTTTCCCCACAAGTATGACGATATATATCACATGTATGTTCAGTTAGGTTCATGATTCTCTCAAGGATCATCCTCTCACAAGTTTCTTTGTTGGCATAATTGGTTTTCATTTGCAATATATCTTGGTCCACACTCTCCCTTTTGGTTTCGTCAAGTCAAGTTATATATGTAGATGTGGGAACAAATTTTAGAGGTTTCATTACAGATTTTAAAATATTGTGTTTGTAAAGATTGCAGTACACTCTGGATTTTGGGGCCACACATCTAACTCAATGTGTCCAACCTCAAAGACATGTAGCACAGGCTCCAAATTATAGGTTGGGACCTAGGCCTTCAATCAAACAAGTTGATTCTCTTGATGCTCTAAACTAATTACAAGCTCTCAATCTCAGCCAAAATTGTGACCAACAACCATAATTATGATTGCAATATAGTAAAGGTTTTTACGATCAGCAGTGCTATATAATGCAAGAAATATTCCACGAATGGATTGCGAAGCCAATACTAACCAATAAGAAAACATGATTGAGCGGAATTCACGGATATCATAGAAAAGTGGAAGTCAACAAAAAAGAAACGAGGTGATAAGATGTACCAAAAATTCTTATGGTTTTAACGCGGTTCAATTCAGTTCTCCACAAAAATAATATCCAAATTGATTTATGACATTTTCACCCTAAGTCAAAACAAAAATAGAATCATGTCTATTTTTCTAGAATGAGCTTAATTTACCTCTTCAAAAATGCAACGAACATACACTTGTATATTTTTTTTCTAGTATATATATTCTATCTCTATGCATGTGGTTCTTAGATATTTATTTTTATTATCAAATAGTAGACAAATTTGATATTAATTATTAATTGAAGTACATAGTTGATCCAAACCAAAATCTCTCTTTAAGAACACTTGTGAGTTTACAAACATCAGTCCTCCCATAATAACATGTCCTACCATAAAACTGCATGACCCAGTCCGTACAATCTGATCTGGCTTTGCGGCATTTCCGCTACTCCTTTTCTTTTTTCAACTTAACAAATCACTTCTTTTTCTTCCATCTCTTTCATTCGTAGTCATTGATTACTTTTTTTTTTGGGTACAAGTCATTAATTACTTTAACAAGTATAATACAAATATAGCATATCTAATATGTCTTTTGATAGTAGATGTTAATGGTTTTTCTAATTTTTACGATTGAAATACTGATATAATTGAAATGAGTTTGATTAAAACAATAGAAATAAAAAAGTAGCTCATATTAAGTTTTATTTTTGGATAGTATTGTCGATTGTAGTTGAAATTTTTGATAATTTTAAATACTAATCCACGTTGGACCACTTATGAAGGTGATCAACAATAGAATTTGACTATATTTTCAAATTTTAGAATACTATATGGAGCCAGGGATTAACGATCTCATAAAGAAGGAAGAGGAACTTGGCACAAAGAAGTTGGAAATAAAATTAAAAATGTAAACGTAAGAAATATATAAATCAGGGGCGGTGGCACCCCAAGCTAACCTGGGCACTAGCCCGTGCTCAGCTGCTACTTTTTTGTACGAAGTCCAGCCCAATAGCCATTTTCCTACTTAAAAATATTAGGCAAAATCTGAAAATTCTCACACGCAAAGAGGTCTCGGAAAGGGCATTTACCTCCTAATTTTATTTAGCACACTATTGACATGTTCATCTCTCTTATTTTGAATGGTTAATTGTTCAAATTGACCATGTAAAATAAAAAACATATATTTTAGCATTGTAATTCGAGTTTCTTTTTTTTTTTTTTTTACCAATGTGACATAGAGATTGAATTTTTTCATGATTTTTTCCATACATGTTTAGCACGTTAAAATATAGCTTTACACAAAAAATTTAATTTTTTCGACCAGGGACAGATTAATTATGAATTTTTATTCCCCATAATTATGAATTTCTTAAACAATTTATAATTAATTTGTATCTCGTTTAAAAACTACAAAATTTCATTGTGGAGGTTCTTATCATGTTCTAGTCATGCCTGCAAAATTAGGGAACTAAGTTTGACCTGTGAGTGTACGCTTACTCGGAACAAAATTTCAATTTTGCACGTTTTGGTTGAAAAATCAAAATAAATTGAAACGACTTCGAAATGCTATGAAACTTTACATATCATTTTTATGTATTTCTATAGATGTATCTGCAAATAATGAGTTCAAAATTTGATTTATAGGTCGAGATTTCCGTTGTTTTGTTTTTTGAGTTTTTGACACTTTAAAAATTCATAATTAATTTGTCGTTTGTCGAAAATTTATAATATTTTATGTAAAGTCATATTTTAACGTTCTTAACACACCATATTTTGCGATAAAAGTTTTGTTTAAACTCTATAAATTTCCTAGCTCGGCCAGTGATATAAATGATGGTGGAGATAGAAGAGAATATATATATATATATATATATGCAGCAACAATAATGACCAAAAGTGAAGTTCAGGGCCAATCATGGTCCCAGTTGACAATAAGAACAGATGCTAGAAGTGAATGCTATTGTTTGAATGTGAGGATGCTTACTAACTTTGCAAGCACAATTAATATTAATGTCAATGGATGTGAAGTTAATTGTAGAGTACGGTTAGATCGGTGGTATATATGTAATGAAATGAAGGGGAATAAATTAAATTTAATGGAATGAAGCCAAGTGCAATAAAACAAAACCTCCTCCTGCTTTGTTTAATTTATGCTTGGAGTATTTTATGATAGAATAGAAATTATAATTTGGTTAGAATTAGAATAAATTAACAATGACATGAGATAGGAGAAGGGATGGAGCTAAAATGGTGACCAACCGAGGTCATGGTTTCCCCCTTTAATTATTTATTTTTAAAATTTTATTAGTATACTATTATATGATTGTTAATATTAAAGATGAGATTGTTAATAATTTTACCTCAGATATGATAATCGATCTTTATGAAATAACATTGAGCACAAACTCATAAGTATATGTTAGTTGTTTATGTATTTATTTGACGATATTTATTTTGAATATATCTTATAATTAAATTTCTTGTATATGTTGTGTATTTGAAAATTAGTTTTGTCTTTGTTGAATTATACTCTTAAATTTGGTCCTCATAAACCTTATTTTCTGTCTCCGTCTCCGGATAAAAGAGATGTTATCATTTTGCGTGTATATTTCGTTTCACTTTTGAAGAAGTTGAAGTTGATTTCATAAGTGTATAATTGATTGACATGTTTAGTTTCTTTAAAGTAAAGTTGATGTTGTCTCTATAATTGATTCAACTTGAAGTTAATTAGAAATTTCAACTTTTCATTTTAAAATTGTTTTTTACACTCAAATTGATTGTTTACCCCTACTTTTACATAAATGTATTTAAAATTAAATCAATTTACATTTAAATCAATTTTAACCAAACTCAATTTTACATATTCAATTCATTCAAAATCAATTTTCTCGTTGCAGTACTAAACATGCACTCCATTTTATTCCATCATTTTTAAAAATAAATGCATTTTTGTACCTCTATTTTTATTTTTTAAACTTTTGATACCCTTATTTTAAAATTCAGCTTCTTGGTCCCTTATTTCAATTATTTCTAACTTTTGACTCCCCCCCACCCCCACTGCAAAAAAAAAAAACTTAACTTTTCGCGTAACTAATTTTCTTAGC
>Ga0315915_1002441_pt1 | contig 23453 bp, 14 predicted proteins | sample MpolbnodulesMG_FD_207738 | JGI IMG/M metagenome (GOLD analysis project Ga0315915, IMG submission 207738) | Medicago polymorpha root nodule microbial communities from Los Angeles, California, United States - branched nodules | ecosystem: Host-associated > Plants > Roots > Nodule | place: USA...
CCTAATAATAAAATTTTGCTCTGCAGAAATATCGACTCTACTTGAGTAGGCTGCAAAAGGAAAATATCAGTATTCTTCCTCATAAGGTGAATTTGAATAAAGCATTTCAAAAGATGGGACATTAAAATATATATGGACACTACACGTCATTTTGGTGATCTCAAGATAATTGTAACAAGTGACACCTTTTTTTATTTTTTAATATCATATTTCAATTTTTTTTTGCTTTTATTTAATTTTATTCACGTTGGGCACCTCTACATTAGTATTGTGAAATCTAATTTAATCTAATTTTATTTCCATTTAATTTTCGCCAAAACCCTAAACCCTATATATTGTACCGTTAAGACAGTCACTCCATGTCCATCCGTTTGTTCTTTTTATTACGCTAATGCATATAAATTACAAATAATGATATTTATGAAATTTTTATTTATTATGTTAATTTATAATAAATTCAAACCTTTTTACAATATTTTGCCAAACAACTCTTAATTTAAGAATAGCTTTAAAACCAATAAAAGATAAAGAATACTAAACAATTTTAACTTCTTTCCTATAATCTTCACTGTTAACTTTGTTTTACAAGTAGCTTTTAGACTATAAAAATACCAGGCCAAACGATACCAAAACTAATCTTAAAGCTCCTTTGTGTCATTTTTTTTAGTGTAATTATTAAGCTTATTTTCATTTTTCCTTAAAAAAAAGATTATTTTCATTTTACAAGCTTCTACAAAAATATGTTTGGCCCATCTTCTACCATCAAAGAGAAGACAAGCTAAAAAAAATTACGGAAGCTAAACACTACTCCCACCGTTCCAGTTTAACGGAGTTAGTTGATCATTTCACACAGATTAAGAAAAGGTATAAATGAAAAAGAGAGAGAAATAGTTTTGAGTGTCTTTATCAAGTATTGGTTCATTCTTCTTTATCATAAATGTAAAGTAGAGTATATTGAATTAGGAGTGGTGAAAGTGGTATTAATTATAGTTATAATTGAAAGATGTAATTAATGTTGTATTGAAAAATGAAATAGGTTAAAACTGTTGAGATAATATTTTTTTTTTACAAATAACTCAGTTATTATAGGACGGAGGAAGTACTACTTTTTTTTAGGGAAGCTAAACACTACCTTAGTGTGTGTAAATATTGACCTTCGTATATTTAATTCAATTATTTTAGAACAAGGCTGAATTAATGCACACGCACGAAGCTGAATGACTAATTTTCTAGATTTGTGTTGTGCATATTCATTCATTCATTCGGGTATTTTTTTGGGTTAATAGATCTTTACCCCTGTAATATAGGTCATTTCTGATTTTGCCTCCTGTAAAATATCTTTTTTGATTTACTCCCTATAAAACATTTTTGTTTTGATTTACCCCCTAATACACCAAACAAAAACCAATTTTATTTTATTTTTCAAGAATTTTTCGTTTTTGTTTGACCTATTAGGGGGGTAAATCAAAACAAAAATATTTTACAGGGGGTAAATCAAAAAAAAATATTTTACAGGGAGGAAAACCGAAAATGACCTATATTATAGGGGGATAAAGACCTATTAACCCTATTTTTTTATGGCAAATGCTTAACTTGTATCCTCAAAGACACGTGTTAAGAAACTCATTATAAAAATATATGTATCAAAAGTTGTGCATTCAACATCTTAAAAGTTGAGATATCATGTTTTCCAATGCAAAGTTGCTCTTTTTAAATTGTTTAACATGTGTCATAAGGGCACAAGTTAGCATGACCCTTTTCTTATTGAGTTTTTCTAATTACACCATGTATAATCCTGGTTACACCCCATAATGACAAAATTATCCTTATATAAAATTTAATTTTCAAAAACCCTCTTCCTTCTTTCTTAGTTATACCCCAAAACCCATATTGCGTCTTTCCTTCTTCAAGCAGATTTATCCCTTCTATGCAAGATTTCAAAGAAAATTCAAAGCAAATAAGGTTAGCAAGTTGTGTTCTTCGATCGATTATGTTTTTCTTGTCATGGGTTTTCTAATTCTAAGCTTTTTCTAGGTTCAATTTGTGTTTTTCTTGTTTATGGATTCTACTGTAATTTAATCTTAAACTCAATTTAAGTAGGCCATGTAAATTGAGTTTAAGTTTACATACTTAAACTCAGTTTAAGTAGGTTCATGTAAACTTAGTTTAAGTAGGTCATGTAAATTGAGGTTAAGTGTACGTATTTAAACTCAGTTTAAGTAAGTCATGTAAACTTAGTTTAAGTAGGTCATGTAAACTGAGTTTAAGTATGCATACTTAAACTCAATTTAAGTAAGTCATGTAAACTTAGTTTAAGTGTATATCTAAAAGTTTGTTCAATGATTCTACGTAATCTCAGTTTAAGTATGTACATGTAAACTTGGTTTAAGTAGGTCATGTAAACTCAGTTTAAGTAGGTTATGTAAACTAAGTTTACATGAACCTATTTAAACTGAATTTAAGTTAACCTCAACATCTAAATTGAAACTGTCGTACATTGCAGTTGAACAAGAAGAAGAAAAAATTGAAACTAGCATTATTGAAAAAGAAGAATAAATTCACTTATATACAATCGAGTATGGATGAAAAATGTTTTGATTCACTCTTTAATCCTTCACAAAGATTGATTGAGCATTAGGATTGTTTGATCGTTTGTTGGTGAAAGAGAGTGACAATGAATGAAATCAAGGTTTTAAGAGAATTTATATAAAAGGGCAATTTTGGTATTATCAAAACTTTTAAGAAAATTTGGGTGTAACCAGAAATACATGGAGTGTGAATAGAAAAATTCTTTTTTAATTTATAAAATCCAGATCTATTTATTTGTTTATTAAACGCGATATACACGCCTTCACACTTCAAAAAATATATATATTTTACTTCAATTTAAAAAAATATTAAGAAGTGAGTTGCAATTTACATTCATTTGATTTTAATTAAAAAGTCATATTCTATTATCTTAATTTTGATTAAAAAGCCACGTACTATTATCTTAAACTAGTCATTCTATATTGATTTTTTTTGGGTAGAAAGTCATTCTATATTGATATTAAGAAGTGAGTTGCAATTTATATACATATTTGATCTTAATTTTTTTTTTCTTTCCCGGATCTCAGGATCTATTATTGATTTATAGTATTGCTAAAACGCTGCATTTCGGGGATCTAACGTGTTTAATTTTATCTTCCTCGTCCTTTCACACCATTTTTTCTCAATTTTCAAACCCTAGCTTCATTTTTATTCATACCAAGGCTTGAACTTCTCAAATCAATGACTTTTAAACAAAGCATGACTTCTGCTTTGTAATCATCTACAAACAACAGATAATTTGATCATGAGGCACATTTTTCAATCAAATGCCCAATTATGGGATTCCACTTGTGTACCATTAAGGTACCAATGATATATACATTAACCAATTAGAGTGTGCTATGTTACTTTATAAATGTTTTATTTAATATATTTTTTTAAAATGTGTGTCATGTGGCACATTCTAATTGGACAATGGTATATACCATTATGGTACACAAGTGTTATCCCCAATTATGTATAGGAGGTTGTGGTTTAATGGAGGATATTGATAATCTTTTTCTCACTTGTGAATTTTTCCAGAAAATCTGACTCGATATTTCTCATTGGCTTGGTTTCAATACAATACACCATGCGCATGTTGTAGATCACTTTCATCAATTTGAATATTTAGGCGGACTTTCAAATAACATCCACTCTACTTTTCAACTCATTTGGTTAATAACTGTGTGAGTGATTTGGTTTGAAGAAATGCTCGGGTCTTTCGTCAAAAGAAGAATCACTGCAACATCTCCTAGACAAAATTAAGCTACAATCTTATTGGTAGCTGAAAACAAATAGAATTTATTTTGTATTTATTGTCATTTGTGGTGACTTAACCCGTTAGGCTATTAGTACTTCCTTTATATATCTTATAATTAGGAGTAAGATTAGGATTAGAGGGATGATATATGAACAACTAAATTGTACAACCAACAACTTATTTGCTATTTTTAATGATATTTTGCTTGATTTTGATTTACGAGCTCCACAAAAAATTAAAGGTTGTTGGATTAGTTGTCCAATTTTAGATACACAAATAACATAGCTCTTAGGATTATGATACATTTCAGTGTCATTATCAATTAAAAAATGAACAAAACAAAGCTGGATGATACCGAAACGGTCAAACAAGATACCACCGACACCGTGCGCAACGTGGTTGATTATTTTTTCCCCCCTCTTCCCGGATCTCCCGACCTATCATAGATTTATAGTATTGCTGGTTTTTTTTTTTAAATTTTTGTGGTAGCGCCTTCATAATTTCACACCTTATATTATTTATTTATTTTTATAATTATATACATTATATTAAAAGTCACTTTACAATATCAATAAAATGTTTCCTCAAAAAAAAAATATCAATAAAATGTTAACGTTGTTTTTCATATTATACTTTTAGCTATTTATTACTCCATCTTGCTTCAATTCTTTAATTTAATTTTCTCATATCATTTACTAAGGATAATTTTGTAAAACAATTCATAATTTCTTTTTCTTATACAAAATTAATTATATTTTTTAATACTTGTGAAATGGTCAAAACGACTTATAATTTAAAAGAGAGAGCACTAAAATTTGTTACTTTTAGCATAAGGTGAACAAGCCAGTACTCTAAATTTGATAGGACATGTATTGATCATCTCCTAATTTCATTTATATTTTTTTTATACAATACTCTTAAGTCTTAACTATTATCTCAATTTGTATTTTTCTCCCTCTATAATAAATAGTTAGGGATAATTTTAGACAAAATAATAAATTATATTACTGTTTTTGTAAGAAATAAATTTTATTACTTAAAACTGTAAAGATAAAAATAAAAATGAACATTTTTTCTTCAAAAAATCGATAATTTAAAATGGAATAGAATATATTCAAATTGATGAAACGCATTACGCATACGTATACGGATTTTTTTTATAAAGAAACAAACAAGTTGTTGGCGATTCCTTCAAAAAAAGTTGGTGATTCCTTAAAAAAAACAAGTTGGCGATCATACTTCATACTAATGTTGATCTTGCAATAGCATTCATAATTCATACACTATATAAACACTTATGCCATAGTCATGGAAATGCACTCATGATAGCATAAAGGTACTAGTGAGGATATTAATTGAACGTATCTATACCATTTGCAGAGGCAATTCATTCAATTCCCATGGAAATTGAATTACTTTCTAGAGAAACTATCAAACCATCGTCACCAACTCCTCCTCACCTTAGAATCTATCCACTTTCTTTCATTGACAACATTTTTTTAGATAAGTATGTGCCAGCACTTTTCTTTTACAATCCCAACGGGGGTAGTGACCAAAATTCCAAAATATCACAACTCCGAAAATCTTTATCTCAAGTTTTGTCCAAATATTATCATTTTGCTGGCAATCTGAAAGATAAAATTACTATCAAATGTAATGATCAAGGTGTGTCATTTCTTGTAGCAAAGATCAAAAACAAATTATCAGAAGTCCTCCAAAACCCCACAGAAAAATTGCTAAACCCTTTGTTCCCCAATGAGTTACAATGGAAAGACGTGGATTTGAGTTCAACTCTAGTATTCATTCAAATCAATTGTTTTTCATGTGGAGGAATGGCAATAAGTATTTGCATGTGTCACAAACTTGGTGATGCTTCCACCCTTTTCAACTTCATGAATGATTGGGCAATCATCAACAAGAAAGAAGAAGAAATAGAAGTAGAAAAAGAAGGGTTATTAGTACCCCTTTCGTTACTTGATGGCGGAGCATCGATTTTTCCACAAAGGGACATACCTATTTTCCCAGAACTTGCACTTTGGAAAGGAAACAATGTGGTGTGTAAAAGGTTTGTGTTTCACGCCTCGATGATTAAGTCCCTCAAGGCAATGGTAACAAATTCCACGCATCCCCCCTCACGTGTATAAGTTGTAACTGCATGGATTTACAAACGTGCAGTTTCAACAATGGGATTAAATTTCAAGACAACGTCGTTTTTCTTGCTTGTGGATCTTCGCAAAAGAATGATTCCTCCGGTATCTGAAAAGTGTGTAGGGAACATAATTTGGTTCTCGTCTTTGATCGCAGATAAGAAGGAAATGGAAATGCAGGATTTGGTATGCAAAATAAAAGAAGGGTTGTCTAGGTTTGTGATGTTTATCCGAAAAAATTTGGATGGAAAGAGAAGGACAGTTTTTCATTCATTTCAAATTGTTTGAAACAAATTAATGAACCTTTTACCGAGGATAATAATTTGTTAATGTTTAGTAGCTGGTGTTGGTTTCCAATATATGAAACGAATTTTGGGTGGGGAAAACCAACATGGGTCACCACGTTTGGTTGTTCTCATAGAAATATAATATTTCTGATGGATACAAGAGATGGGAAAGGGATTGAAGCATATGTGAACATGGAAGAGAGCAACATGGCTAGGTTTGAGCAGGATGTGGAGCTTCTTCAATATGCCTCTCTTAATCCAAGCATCGTTGATGCATGACTATATGCTCTCTTTTCACCTTCTCTCAAATTCCTTCTCAATGAACCTATTTAACGTGTTTGCGTGAATAATAGAAAAAAATCAACAAGCATTGAATTTCAAATATGTTGAAAGATTTGTAAGATATTTGAAATTCAAGCATGTAATATTTTATTTCTGTTTCTCAAAAAGTTCTTTTAATTAGGCGCTTGATTCAGTGAAATTTCTCCTGTAAGATGGGCTTTGATACATGTGCTCCCAACACTTTTCTTTTAATAAAGTTACTTCATTTGTTTTAAATACATGTCAATTTGACTATTAATATATTTAATTATTTATAATAAAAAAATTTATAAAAAGTTAATATTTTAAAAATATTCATCGAGACAAATCAAAAAACATTTTATATATTAACATTTATCTTTATATATTAATAAAAAACTATGATAAAAGTAGATTATGTGAATAGTGTACATGATTAAATTACGACATGTATTTATGAACAAATGGATTATTATCTTTCGGTCTATTTCCTTTCTTTTCAATCTATTCATTTTTGTTAATTAATTATATTGTTTAATTTTTCTTTTGAAAGTCAAATTCAATATAAACCACAATGTGACAAGGTAACAACTTACAAACTACTTGTTAAAAAAAACAACTTACAAACTAAAAACTAGTCCCTTGTACCTTATTTGTAATATCCCCAAACATAGATTACTTGAGAAATTCTGATAGAAATTAAAAACTGTCATTTTAACCCTTTAAACGATGAAATTTGCCCAAAATCACAAGAGCGCGTGACATTGTCCTGCGTTTAGTTTAGAAACTGATTGTAAATATAAGTTTAAAATGTTTATTTTACAAGGATTTTATTTTTATATATTGACCATGTTATGTTCATGTTGGTGGCCTTTTGTTTTTTTGGATTTATTTATTTATCGTGCAGTAAGCTAGCAACCAAAATCTGAAATAGAAGCATCCTCTCAATGTTTGTACAGGGACTCTTAACAGGTTGCCTATATGAAGATGCAGTTAATGCTTTTGAAGATGTTGCTGGCAAAAGTTTTAATCACTTATTCTTTCTATTAACTTGGCCTTTTAACATTTCCTTGTATTATCAGATTTGGCCCTTCCCTTTAGCATCACTTATGCTTAAGATATCAAGAATGAATAGAACATGTGAAAATAAATTCTAATAATATAATATATGCATGTTTCTAAAGCATTGTAATAAATAAATCAAATAAATATGAACTAACGCACACTAAAGTTGAATGTATCTATTAGTTTGTTTAATGTATCTTTTTTCTTCAAAATACTAACACGTTGGTGAAATGCGGTATACGCGTGTTCATAGATTCATACTATTTTTTTTGGAGGAAACGCAGCTTCATACTATTGTTTATTGCAATAGCTTATTAAAGCGTTCACAAGCAAATTCATCCACACTATATAAACACTTGTGCTAATGTCAAGGCAATGCATATGCATTCTTGATAGCTTAAACACTAGTGAGGATATCAGCTGGAGAGGCATTTTATTACCATGGAAATTGAATTAATTTCTAGAGAAACCATCAAACCTTCATCACCAACTCCTTCTCGCCTCAAAACATACCCACTTTCTTTCATAGACAACATTTTGATGCGTAACTATGTGCCATTAGTTTACTTTTACAAACCAAACAAAGATAGTGACCAAAATGTCAAAATTTCACAATTACGAAAATCATTATCTCAACTTCTATCTAAATATTATCCTTTTGCTGGAAGGTTGAAAGATAAAATTACCGTCGAATGTAATGATCAAGGTGTGCCGTTTCTAGTCACAAATATCAAAAACAAACTATCAGAAACCCTCCAAAACCCTACAGAAAAATTGTTGAACCCTTTGTTCCCTGATGAATTGCAATGGAAAGACATGGATTGGAGTGAAACTTTAATAGCCATTCAAATCAACTGTTTTGCATGTGGAGGAATAGCAATAAGTATTTGCATGAGTCACAAAATTGGTGATGGTTCGACTCTTTTCAACTTCATGAATGATTGGTCCATTATCAACGAAAATTTACCAAAAGAAAAAGAAGGAGAAAAAGGGTTATTAGTATTACCCTTTCATTCTCTTGATGGAGGAGCTTCAATGTTTCCACAAAGAGATTTACCTATTTTTCGGGAACTCCTTCTTAAGAGAGAAAACAATGTGGTGTGTAAAAGATTTGTGTTTCAACCCTCAATGATTAAATTCCTCAAGGCAATGGTAACTTCTAGTTCCATGCATTCGCCCACACGTGTGCAAGTTGTGACTGCATGGATTTACAAATGTGCGGTTTCAATAACGGGATTAAATTTCAAGACATCGTTGTTTACTATGGCTGTTGATCTTCGCAAAAGAATGGTTCCTCCGTTGTCTGAAAAATGTGTAGGGAACATATTTTGGTTCTCGTCTATGTTTGCAGATAAGAAGGAAATGGAACTAAAGGAGCTGGTATGCAAAATAAAAGAAGGGTTATCTGAGTGTTGTGATGTTTATCCAAAAATATTTGGAGGGAAAAAGAATGATAATTTGTCAAAGATATCTGAATGCTTGAAACAAGTTACCGAGTCTTATTCTGAGAATGGAAATTTGTTTAGTTTTAGTAGTTGGTGTAGGTTTCCAATGTATGAAGCTGATTTTGGGTGGGGAAAACCAATATGGGTGACAACTAGTGCTTGTTACCTGAGGAATGGGATGATTTTGATGGATACGAGAGATGGGAATGGGATTGAAGCGGTTGTGAATATGGAAGAGAATGATATGACCAAGTTTGAGCATGAAGTGGAGCTTCTTCAATATGCCTCTCTTAATCCAACCAATGTTTAACATGATGACTATGTGGATCTATATAAATAATAATGTGTTTGTGTGGATAAGTGATTTTCAATAAGGATTGAATTTTGAATGTGTTAAAAGATAATTGAAATATTCAATCATGTAAGATTTTCTGTTTCTTAAAAAAATCTTTTAAATTGGCTTGATTTAGTGAATTTCTCTCAAGATTGATACATGGCTGTTGAGACTTTGATACATGTACCGTTTTACATATTTCATTTGCTAAATTACACACGGGGTTCTTTAAGTTTGAGGTTTGTAACAGATTAGTTTTTAAGTTATTTTGGTCACACATAAGTCCTTTAAGTTTGAGATATGTAACAAATTGATCCTTTAAATTATTTTTATCACACATAAGTCCTTTAAGTTTGTAAAAGTTTTCAATTTAGTACTTCTGCAACGTCATCTTTTTGGTTAACAGAAGGACTAAATTGAAAACTTTTACAAAATTAAAGGACTTATGTGTGACAAAAGTAATTTAAAGGACCAATCTATTACAAATCTCAAACTTAAAAGACTTATGTGTCACCAAAATAACTAAAAAGATCAATCTATTACGAACTTCAAACTTAAGACCTCGTGTGATTTTCCTTTCTCCTTTGATTTTACTTTCAATTTGTTTATTGTAGTTGATTAATTTACTGGTTATTACAACCTATTTCAAATAGTATATAAACCAAATTGTGTTCATCACAAGTAACAACTTACAAACTAAAAACTGTTCATCACAAGTAACAACTTACAAACTAAACCAATTCTTAAATTGAGTTTTTATGTAGTTTCACATGACAGCTACCGCATAAAAACTCATGTTATTTCTAAACCAAATGATTTCCATCTAGCCACTTTGACCATAAAATAGAAAAAATAATAATTTGTAGTCATGGTGCAAATGTCAAATCCTCGTCCAGCTCATTAAAACTCTAAATTAAAGATCTTCAAGATGCTGATTGGGTTTCCTGCCTATCTTAGTTTGTTTATACATTTCTAAATTACTCAATATGTCAAATCAATTTACGTAGATACAATTGGACGTTAATTAATTGGTTGTTTCAATAATACCTACTTGTTTTTTTCAACGAAAATAACCAACTTGTGTTCATTATAAACTTGGATCAATAACTATAATTAGTCCTGGTGAGCTTAACTCAGTTGATAGGGACAATGTATAATATATGTAAGGTCAGGGATCAAACCCCGACCACCAAACAAAAAACTATATTAAAGTTTCTTTTAGAAATACACCACAAACACTATGTACAAAGAAGATCGTCCGATAATTTTTAATAGTCAATTAAAACTAAAACAGTTTTGATACATGGAGCTTTTTCCCTACATCAGGTTTTTTGTTTATAAATAATAACAAAGTAGATAAAAAAATCTTTATTTTCTTGTGTTTTGGTTCATTTGACTTGAGCTATCCAGTCGAACCGAGTTGTAGGTAAGCTTGAACTTGAGTCGAGTTTCGAGCCGATCTAATTTTTATCAGGTCCAGCTGAGATGAATATGAGTTTGGCTGAATCTCGACTCGACTCGACTCATTTTCAACCTTATTAGTAGGACTAGTCCTCTTATTATCAATAAACAATGTGTGGGGTAAGATCTCTAAAAAAAAATGTATGGGGTAAGATAACATTGTTTTGACGTGTTCAACGATAAATATTAAGTAAAATAAATTTTGCTCTAATCGTTTAATCGGCCGATGGTCGATTTTGGATATGCTCTATATGAATGAATGTATTATTAAATCCAAGGAGCTTAGTTTTTTTAATCAATTGACTTATCTAGAAAAAAAAAAATTGACTTAATCAATGATCGAATAATGAAGACTGAAGAGTGCTACCATGATATCATCGTACAGATGTACACACACGGGAAAGGATTTCCTCTTGTCTTTTTTTTCTCTCATGTTCGGTGGAGGTATCTCCATCATTTAACCCACTTGTTCCTTAATGAAAAATGTTAATAAGTGTTTATTGTTTAAAAAACTAAAATAAATAGTGATTACATAGATAATGATGGAGATACCTCATTATTGGTTAAATTTGACATAAGTCTCACTAATCATGTGAGTTTCGTATGATATAAATTTAAGTAGACTAATATGTTATAAAATGTGTGTCCTAGAGTGTGATGTTTGCAAACAAATAGTTGATTTTATCAACGAGAGTATAAAGAAAAACTCCAAACACAAACTAAGCAATTTTTTTAATGAACCTAACTTCATCAATATTATTTTTCTATTTTTCCCAATTGTTGTCTACAAAATATTGTAAACAAAATTCAGTTGCACTACTATATATCAAGTGTTAGAATACTGGTTAGGAAGAAAGGATTGGAAGCAGAGTGAGATTGCTTAAAAAAAACAAAGGAACAGAAACCTAGTGAGATATGGAAATGGAAATAATATCAAGAGAATTCATCAAACCCTCATCACCAACTCCACCCCACCTAAGAAATTTTCCTATCTCTTTCATAGATCACATTTCTTTCCGTAACTATGTGCCCCTGCTTTTCTTTTACGATGATACCAAAGTTTGTGACCAAATATCCAAAATCTCACACCTCAAGAATTCTTTATCTCAAATTCTATCCATATACTACCCCTTTGCAGGCAGGTTCAAAGATCAACTTTCCATCGAATGTAACGATCAAGGTGCGTCATTTCTAGTCGCAAATATCGCAGGAACAAAACTATCAACAATCCTCAAAAAGCCCACCGATAATTTGCTTAACCCTTTGTTCCCTGAGGAATTACAATGGAAGAACATGGATTTGAATGAAAGTATTTTAGTCATTCAAATCAATTGTTTTGAATGTGGAGGAATTGTAATAAGCGTGTGTGCATGTCACAAAATTATAGACGCTGCAACGGCTTTCAGCTTCATGAATGATTGGGCCAAATTGAATAGCGAAGGAGAATCAAACTCAAAGTCGACGTTATCATTACCATACAATTTACTTTATGCAGGAGATACAATATTCCCACAAGGGAGTTTGCCAAATTTCCCAGAATGTGAGTTTGTAATAGACAAAACAATAGTGTCCAAAAGATTTGTGTTTGAAGCTTCTAAGATAAAGTTACTTAAGACCATGATGGTAAATCCGGATTCACATGAGGTGAAAAATCCCACGCGTGTAGAAGTTGTCACTGCAATGATTTACAAGTGTGTGGTTTCTGCATTGGAATTAAATTTCAAAACAACATCACTTCGCATGGCTGTGGATCTTCGTAGAAGAATGGTTCCTCCATTGTCTGATAAGTGTGTAGGGAACATAGTTTGGTTCTTGTTTGTTATCAACCCGGAACTACATGACTTGGTATACAAAATTAGACAAGGGTTGTGTGAGTTTTGCGAGGTTTATCCAAAGAAATTCGGAGGGAAAGAAAAGGACTTGCCATTTATTTTTGAATGCTTAAAGCAAGTTACTACACCAGTTTCGGAGAGTGATTATAATCAGAGTTTGATTGTTTCTGCTAGTTGGTGTAAGTTTCCAATGTATGAAGCTGATTTTGGATGGGGAAAACCGATATGGGTGACAACGAGCACTTGTCCTGTGAAGAATGCAATAGTTTTGATGGATACAAGAAATGGAGATGGAATTGAAGCTATTGTGAATATGAAAGAGAGTGACATGGTTAGATTTGAACGAGAAGTGGAGCTCCTTCAATATGCCTCTCTTAATCCGAGTATTGTTTGATATGATGTAGCTAATAGGCTCTAACTCAAACAAATGTTTCTTTGCATCTTGCTAAAATTAAGATGTAGTACTTAATTAAGCATTATTTGTATGAAATTTTCATTTAGCAGTTATATGATACTTTTAATTCTAGGTGTTTACTATACAAGTCAACTCAATTAATCTAAATACTCAACTCAATCAGTTTGAAGTCTTAGGTTCAGATTTTATTTTATTTTTTACTTTGGATCAAACACAAATCAACTCGACAAAACTTAAAGTGGTTTGGCTCCGGTGTTTATCATATAATTTCAAACCTGCGAATCTGTGAAAGCTTCTCTTAAGGCATAAAAATATGTTAATATATAACAATGTTGAACAAAACTTTGGTTATGAAATGAGGTTACAATGTTCAATCCAGTTTGAAGTGTTAGGTTCAGATTTTTTTGTACTTAGATCAAACTCAAATCAACACGACAAAACTTAAAGTTGTTTGGTTCCGGTGAAGGTTTATCATATCAGCCATGCTATATATAGCGAATAAATTATCAAGAATTTATCCCGAAATACAAACTAACCAATCAACAGTAAGGTTTTTGCCGGAAATCAGGGGGGTTGTGGGAGAAAAGGCAAAGTCAAACATAAGGTGTGGACCAAAATACACAGTCGCTATTAATTCTTGAAGTTTCTATTCGTGAGAAATAGCATTTTTGTTATCATATAGTTTCACATTATGGTAACATATAGCAATGTTGAACAAAACTTTGGTAATGAAATGAGATTACAAGGTTCAATAAAATTGAAAGAAGCAGACCCCCACCAAAAATAGCCGCCCAAAAACAAAATGGCAAAAGGCAGACTTGCCTACAAGCCAAAAGAATAAAGCTATACATATAGGACAACAGTTCCTAAACCAGAAAACAGGACCAAAGCATACAAAATCCACAAACAGTAGCAGCAAGCCAAAGTTTCATAGAGGCAAAGACCATATATGAAGGCCACAGAAGCTACTATTCTTGTTTCTTTCACATGGTTAGTTCCTTCATAATAAGTTTGTAAATCATCCCTAAATTCTGTAGCAGTTTAACACTCAAGTATTCAATCATTTTCTTCCCTGCTTAATGCACATATTAGAAATAATATTTGAACTTCAGAGTTTAGGAATACCGTGTCAGATTCGTCTTTGGTCTAGTCTTCTTCAAATTCCTTCTTTTCAGTTGACTTTGGATCTTTGTCATCCACTCTTGGTACATAATTTCCTTTCTCTACTATGGATCACATTTTGTTTTCTTGTGATACAAGAAACAGCTCTGTTTTATCTTTCCATAAAAAAAAAAAATGTTACAGGCACAAGGTATTCCAATTAGCATATACAAGCCACAAAGAGGCCGTCACAACTATAGCTTACAATTTGTCAACAAAAAAAAAACACTAATAGCTTATAAAGTAAAAAGTCAATCCCTTGCATTTGCAAAATACAAGCAACTAGTGAACAAAAGAGCTAAATTTATATAGTTTAGAGAATAAATTGAACATAATGATAATTTAAGAGCTAAATTCATGGTTTATTCTACACATACATCCCACATATGTGTTGCCTCAAAAATCAAAACAAAACAAAGACCAGTAGTGTGTTGTTTTAAAAAAAAGTTTAAACTATATACATCGTCAATGTAAAATAGTTTTACACATGCATCTAATGATGTATTGTCACATCATTTTACGAATTAAAAACACAGGTCTTGTCATACCTCGCTAAGTGATGTGATAACACATTATTTCAAACGTGTGCAAAACTTTTTTACGATAACAGTGTGTATAAATTAAATTAAAAAAAGCTTGTGAAAGTCTTTTTTTTTTTTACATGTGCAAGTCAACTCTAACCAACACCAATTTCACATGACAGTACGTCAATAATTATATGTAATACGTATACGAAGTATCTATAGATTAGTCCGTTGCATCCTCTTAAAACTCTAATTACATCATCAGAAGTTGATTGGTTGCCTATCTCAATTTGTTCATACATTTCTAAATTACTTGCTGAACACGATTAATTAATTAGTTGTTTCAATAAATCAACTTGCAATTTGACCAAAATACAAATTAAAACTTGACCCAGAAAAAATCAACTTGCATTAATTATAAACTGCTTGAACAGTAGTATAGTCTACTATTCAATATGGAACTCCGTATTATAGATTTTTGTCTTTAAAAAAAACTAAATTATTTAGTATCTAATCACATTCTTTTATGGAGAATATGCTAATGAGTGTCCTTGAGGTATTAATTAAAGTACTAAAATAAGTGACTTTAAAACAAAAAGTTGTGTAATTATTGCTAAGATAAAAATAAAAACTTTTATTTTTAAGACAAATTTTTTACTAATGAATTCCTTAACCATTGCCGTTAGAGCACTGGTGAACAAAATCCTTCTTTTATAAAATACAACAGAGACCGTTATTATTCCCTAAAAAAAACAACAGATTATTATTATTCAACTCATTTTCACAAGAATATATCTATTAGAAATCATTTTACTTTATACTCGCTTTTAGTTGAAATTGATTCAATAAAAAATTCATTTTCGTGACCCTATAGAGCTAAACACATCTAATTTTTCTATTTCTCACGAAATAAAATTACATTTAATTATATAGTATTTTTGGAAATTTAAAATATTTTATGCTGTGACTTGTAGCTTCCAAACCAACAACGGCAAAATATATTATTAATAGACTCAAAATCAACCGCAAGAAAATATCAACGATATACCACCCTTTGCAAAATTCACTTTGAAACAGTCACGTCTAGAAAATGCAATGTTTTTTCTTTTAGGAAAGAAAATGCAATGTTGTCTAACACACCCAATGTACATCAAATCAAACAAAATACATAATATTTCACCAAGCCAATTATACCATATCCTCAAAGATCACTTTTTTTTCCGACAACCTCAAAGATCGCTTGAATCATACCACATCTTGCTGCAAACACAAGCACCGCACCATATAACCATTGGAAGAAAACAAACCTCTTAGAAGACATTCCACCGAAGGATCAAACACTAATAGAAGAAAACAAACCTCTTAGGATAACCATGACCATTCCCAACCAAATGCATATTCGTGTATCATGTTAAGTTCACATCAGATAGGAGATTGTCTGACAATATATTTATAAGTATGGAAACCATCACCTTACATGCCGGTTTTGTGGAGTTGCATGTGTTAGCTCCGACCATAATTTCTAAGATATCATACCGCAAAAATGAAGTCACACTCACACCTCATAAGTGCATGTTTGTATTCGAAGTACCTTCGACCCATAATTTAGTAAAAATCACACTTTGTAGTTTATTCAAAATCATAGTGTTGTAATTTCAACAAACTCACTATGATTACAAACTTGCACTAAATAAACGATATTAGGTATACTCGGTAAAAAAAATCCATTATCATCCTCTCTCCCCACTCTTTTTACAATTCAGAACCCCAAGCTTTTCTCTCTTTTTTTTTTTTATACAAAGAAATAAGATGATTTATGATTTTTAAAGTATTATATAAAAAGTTAATAAAAGAAAAAATAAAAAAGAAGAATGAAATCGTGTAGACGATAAATTTTAAAAATAAAAAGGAAAAAGGGAGATATTGAATACAAATATAAAAAATAATATATAATAGTAAAAAATTGAAAAATGAGAAATTTATAATTGTGAAATTATTTTCGAAATATACGAGTAACTTTTCCAGAAATCGCAAGAGATTCATGGAAAGGTGCATGCTTGTAGATGTGTAGGCTGAGAATAATGTTCTAAACTTTTTTCTTACAAATAATGTTTTAAACTTCCCCGCAAAAAATGTTCTAAACTTACGTACAAGCCATGAGAATAGCATTGTTTTACTTTATATCACGAGAATATGATTATTAATGAATAATGATAACAAATTTAAATATAAAGCATGTCAACAATTAATAATTTTTTAAGAGAACAATTAATAATTTTTTAAGAGAACAATTAATAATTTTATTCTGTCAAAAAAACAATTAATAGTTTTATCTCTATAAATAAAATTATCAACCTCTATTATAGAAAATAACCTTCAGTTTAACTCAGTTGTTATGGGCAATGCATAAACATATGCGACCACCGTAAAAAAAAAATAGGAACTAATCTTTGTGAGTGTATAAGCATGTAAAAAAATAGTTGACAAATCAATCATATATTAAAATCGACCATGGTTGGATGCATTGATATTTGATACTGCACCACATAGAACAATATTTAAAGTCGGGTATTTAGTTTCTTAAGCATAGATTTTGTCAACAAAAAAAAAGCTTCTTAAGGTTGATATTTTAGGACAAGAATTGATTCATATATAATCCTCTTGAAGGGTGTGAGTTCAACTCTTATTGTAGATGTGATGACTCAATATATAATGAGTAATTTATGAGCAACTTTGTTAGCATCCTCTAAATATGGCCCTAGTGAGCTCCTAAGATCAAACTCACGTAAACTTTTTTATTTCAATTTTCTTTTACTCAAACAAAGTTCATGGCATTTCATTCATTATAATATTATAATATTATTGTTATATGCAAATTTTGATTGAACATTTCAAGTTAGTTGTTCATATCTATAAATGAATATACCCAAAAGGAAGATAATGACTTCAATTATTCTCTAGAGTTGAAGAGCATATAAGTCTTTCCTTAAAAATCAACATTCAAAGCGAAGGTGCCCTACTCAAGTGCAAGAATTCAAAGACCATCTTGAAAAATCAGTATAGACAAACATGAAAGAAGTATTTTTAAAATCATTCGAAAATTCAAATCGTCTAAACTTCTCAAAATAACCTCCATATCAAAAGTGTGTAAAAGAAGTTTTAGAGAAACATTTAGACTTAAGAAACCTTTCGCGCTCATAATTAAAAAAATCTAGAAGAAACTTGCAGAGAAAATTTTGAAGTTAGTCAGAAAACATTTGACATTCATGCACCGTATATGTGTTAATTTATTTCCTTTTCTATAAATAATATAATCAAACTTCATACAAATGAGTTCATTTTTATTTTGCAAATGGCCTACTAGATAAACAAGAAAGGTGAGGCACCACTAAGGTGTTCCGTACATTTTACTGATACGTGTATTGACTAAAATCTTCTTTTCGTTGGGCAAGAGGTGGATTATCTGCTTGCATTAACTCGGAGTAGAATGGATTCATGTGTTAGAGTAAATTGTTATGTTGCGTAAGTCATGATCTTGAGTATCATATTTATTATCATCATGTGATAATTATTATTTGCTTGTGTGATAACTGTTGACTGTTACGTGTGTTTAATGTATAATTATTCATATTCAATTATATTCTCAAAATGATGTTTTGTTCGTAAGTTTCCTTTGTGGCTACTTGCACAAACCATTTTTGTGAGTAGATGATGAGATGGCGATGCTTGAAGGTGAGACTAAAGATCAGGTACTCTCCTTATTTTTTTAGTTCCTCGAAGGCATCAAATAGTCTACGTGCCAACAAATCAGAGAACGAATCCCAAGTCCTTCTTGTATGTGTGTTTGTGAACTTTTAATGATTATTGTCATTTTATCTATCTATAATTTTTCTCGTTTCATGTGAATAGTCTCGTATTAATAAACAAGTCATTGCATACAAATATTTTACGATCTTTATTAGAGAAAAGGATTACAACTATTGGAACTTTGTTTTGTTGATCAAGTAACCCAGTGGCAAAAAATTCATAGCAAACCCGATGTTCGAATCTTGGTCCCAAACTGCCGCGTTTTTTTTTCGTTGTACAAACTCTCGTATTTATGCCAACTAAACTTATCCGTTATCTTTTAAAAAAATAATAATTAAAATTGTCTTTAATTTATTTATCTTTTTGTCAGTAAAAAAAACATAAAAACCCACACATCTTTCACTTCGGCGTTTCTCTTTTCTAACCCCTGAATCGTCGTTTATGCGAAACGATTGAAGAAAACCCTCAGCAACAACCACTGTTACGTTGTTACTGATTCATTTCCACCGCTGAAACCTAATGGCTCCGAAGCCCAAACCGACGCCGTCGCAGCCTCCAGCTCCACCTCCACTCGAAGATCTATTCACCACTCTCAACAAACATATCCAAGCTTCCGCATTCACCAATGCCGTTAAACTCACAGATCAGAGTGCGTTAATTCTTAATCTCCTTTTAATTTCAATTAATTATTAGATTTATCATCGTGTTAACAATCTCGTTATCTCATCGCAGTTCTCGCAATTGCACCTGGCGATGAAGACGCACTCCGATGCAAGATCGTTGCGTTAATCAGAGATGATCGATTTGATGACGCTGTTTCAGCAATTCAATCTTCTCGGACTTTTCCTGAGGATTTTCATTTTTTTAAGGTTCGTCAATTAAATCTGAGTTTAGTTGTTTTCTGATTGATTGATTCGTGAAATTCGTAATTACAGCCTAGGATAGGGTAATTGCTATGAGTTGTAGAATGCATTGTTAAGGATTGAATTATGAAAAAACCATCAATTTAGTCCCGAAACTATGTAGGTATAATATATATGAAATTTGTCAATTTAGTCCTGGAAATATTTGAAAATCCGTCAAATTAGTCTCTAACATTTTAATAGCAGGTACTAAATTGATCGAATATATTTACTTGATGAATTGCTTATTATATTTATATAAGGCCCGTTTGGATTGAATTATTTTAGAGCTTATTAAAAATAGCTTACGCAAAAAAATAAGCTTTTATGTTAATTTATAAGTTTTAACTAACGAAAATTGTATCTTCATAACCCGTTTTTTCATAAACTATATTGACAAGCTTATAAATAATACAAAAAAGCTCATTTATTTGCACAAGCTGCTTTGCATAAGTTCACAATAAGCCTTATACAAATGGGTGGACTAAATTGGAGAGAGAGGGTGATAGTTTAGGGACTAAATTGATTATTTATTCATCGAATTATGAAATGGAAGCATGGGGAGAAGTGTTTTTGAACTCTAGTAGTAGATATTAGGTCCATGTGCATGAGCTAATTTTGTATATGAGTTCAATTTTGATACACTGTCCGTGTAAAAAAATGTTACATTGTCAACGAATGACAACAAATCATGTGTGACATTAAAAGTAGTTATGATTAAAGTGAAACGTTTTTAATGATTTGATGTTTGTGATTAATTGACTGTAAAAATATTTTACGCTGATAGTGCATTAATTAAACATTTAAATCATTTGTATATACGGAAGTTGTTTCTGTCATGTTGAAAAAAACATGAGCGTCATGTTTATAATATTAACCATCCAAAATATTAGATCAAGGGTTGGGATTCAACATGACCAAAATTGAACACGGGGGAATTCATTCCCTGTATATACATATATGCAATGAAACATTGCATGCATTTCATAGAAAACTTTGTTAGAGTTTATGGTATAAGTGAGAAAATGCTGACCATTGATTATTTTTTACTTTGTTGTTTTTAAATAGGCATACTGCTTATACAAACAAAACAAGTTGGATGAAGCTTTGGATTCTTTGCAAAAACATGAGAGAAATGATGAAACTATGCTTTTGGAATCTCAAATTTTGTATCGTCTTGGAAAAATGGATGCTTGCCTGGATATCTACCGGAAGCTTCAAAAGTCCAAGATTGATATGTTGGAAATTAATTCTGTTGCTGCCTTAGTTATGGCAGGGAGATCATCTGAAGTTCAAGGATGGCTGGATTCATTTCGGGTTAAAGCAACAAGCAGCTTTGAATTGGCATACAATACTGCTTGTTCTTTAATTCAAAGGAACAAGTACACAGAAGCTGAGCAGCTCTTGTTATCTGCCCGAAGGTGATGTGATATTTTTTTTTTTTTGAAAACTAGATGATGTGATATTTTGATTGTGGGAATCATGAAATTGACCAATTTTACTTCAGATATTTTCATGGGTAACATATAACATTATAGTCTGGCAATATTCGATTTATTATAGTCCAACACTATTCAAATATTCAATTTTAGTATTTGTGATGTGTATAGAGCATACAATATATCATTCACACAAAAATAGTATATCATGTATCTGTCTTATCAGTTGCTAGATGTGATATCTACCAAACTTCACGAATATGTGCTTAGTTCTATAGCTTTGTTTATAGTTTTTTTTGTACTTATGAGTCGTGATAAAAACTCATTTTTATATTTGACAATTAGTAATAGGTGCTTTGTGTTTGCAAGTTAAGTGTGATTGTCTGAGTAAAAGTTCCTTATTGTAAAACATGGACAGAGCTATAATTGCTACAATCAAATGTTGTTTGTCAGTTAGTTGTTTTGGCTTCAATTAGTTAACCTATTAAGTCATAAACTTATTTCCTGGGAGGTTATCCATGAATGGCATATACTTATTATTTATATTTTTTTTTATCAGAATTGGTCAAGAGAGCCTGATGGAAGATAACTGGCCCGATGAAGATATAGAAAATGAATTGTCTCCTATTGCTGTACAATTGGGCTATGTTCAACAGGTAGGAGTTCTGATTTCTCTATTATTTATCTTATGCAAATTCCACTTATTTCAAGAGTCTGTAATTTTAATCAATCATTGATTGGCAGCTTCTTGGGCGTAAACAAGATGCTATTGAAGCTTATGTGGACATGATTAAACGAGATATGGCTGATGAATCATCCATTGCAGTTGCTGTCAATAATCTTGTTTCCCTGAAAGGTCCAAAAGATGTTTCTGATAGTCTGAAGAAACTTGATCGGCTAAAAGAGAAAGAGATACAAAGCTTTCGCCTAGCTAATGGATTGGACTTGAAACTTTCAGCAAAAGAAAGGGAAGCAATATATGCAAATAGGGTTCTTCTGCTTCTTCATGCTAACAGGATCGACCAGGTCTTTTATCTGTCTTCTTGTCCTTAAATCACCAGTCATATATCATTATCATTATTATTATTATTTGGCTACAGAGCATGCTGTTAATGATATGGTTACATCACAATCTGTAGGCTCGAGAACTTGTTTCTGCATTACCAGACATGTTTCCCGAAAGTGTTGTACCAATATTGCTGCAAGCTGCCCTCTTGGTTAGAGAGAACAAAGCTGGAAGGGCTGAGGAAATACTGGCACAGTTTGCTGGAAAGTTCCCTGAGAAGTCACAGGTTCTTTACTTAGCCAGGGCTCAGGTTGCGGCGGCGGCTGGCCACCCACATATTGCAGCTGACTCTCTAACAAAGATACCAGATATTCAACACATGCCGGCTACTGTTGCCACCCTTGTGTCTTTAAAAGAACGAGCCAACGACGTTGAGGGTGCAGCTGTTGTGCTTGATTCTGCAACCAAGTGGTGGTCTAATGCTATGACTGAGGACAATAAGCTTAATATTATAATGCAAGAGGCTGCCTCGTTCAAGTTAAGGCATGGAAGGGAAGAGGATGCTGCTAAACTCTATGAGGAGCTCGTTAAAAGTCAGGGAAGCATAGAAGCGCTAGTTGGGCTGATAACAACAGTTGCCCGTCTTGATGTTATTAAGGCAGAGCTATATGAAAAGAAACTAACGACCTTACCTGGATTGAAGGGAATTGATGTGGACAGCTTGGAGCGTACTTCTGGAGTTAAACGAGTTGAGGGTCCTCTTCATGCAGGTATTGCCGAAACGAACGATGAAGGAAAGAATAAGACAAAAACTAAGAAAAAGAGAAAGAGAAAGCCAAGGTATCCTAAAGGGTTTAACCCTGCAAACCCAGGTCCTCCACCAGATCCAGAAAGGTGGCTTCCCAAGCGAGAGAGGTCAACCTTTAGGCCCAAGAGGAAGGACAAACGAGCTGCTCAAGTTAGAGGCTCACAGGGCGCTGTAGTTAGAGATAAGCAGGAAGCTGGTGCTTCTTCCAGTCATTCCAATCCAAAATCAAACCAGGCAACTTCCTCCAAAGGTGCTACTCAGAGTGCAGTTTCTGAGCAAACCAAGCCTTCATCCAAGCCTTCATCCAAGTCTAGAAAGAAGTCTAGGAAGTAGTAAGGATTTCTGATTTCTGATAAACATTTTGTACTAACGTTTTGTTATTGCTGCTTTCAATGACTGAGGGTCCATATACACTATGCGAGTTCAATCTCAACTGTCAATTTTGGTTCAATTCAAGCAAATGAGTATATTTGTCTATTGGATGCAAGTGTTAATGTGCGTGTTTGGTGCATGACGTGATGCATATTTTTGATAGATACTTGATCTACCAACTCACTTCCTCTCACTAAGCAGTTGGAACAATTGATTTACCATTAATTCAGTGGTTTGTTTGTGTTTACTTATCCTTTGTTTTTTTATTGGTACAATATTCTCTTAGGGTCCGTTTGGTTCGAGAATTAGGAGGGGA
>Ga0315915_1002444_pt1 | contig 23443 bp, 13 predicted proteins | sample MpolbnodulesMG_FD_207738 | JGI IMG/M metagenome (GOLD analysis project Ga0315915, IMG submission 207738) | Medicago polymorpha root nodule microbial communities from Los Angeles, California, United States - branched nodules | ecosystem: Host-associated > Plants > Roots > Nodule | place: USA...
ATGGATTCATGCTTGTGATGTTTAGCTTTTATTATATTATTGTAGCTATATGTATCGTGATGAGACTTGTTGTACTCGTTTCATCAGACTGAACATGCTTAAATAATGTAATATATGACTCTTGTATCTGAATCCCGACTTATGTCGTTTTCTGTATTGTATGATTAATGCATCTAGTATCAGCTTTAACGAACGTATTAAGTATTCTAGACACTTTTAATACGGGCGTTACATTTCATGCATTTGTATAGTTGATGAGTCGTGTCATAATTGAATATGTGACTTGGGGAATTTGTGCATTGATGAAATTTGGTGAGTGTTTTGATTATGTGGATTGGTGTATATGTACACTGGTGGAGTTTGTTGATGACTGTGAATATTTGAACTAGCCTCTAATTGCATGTCTTACTTGCTTGTGCTTATACACTTGGTGGATCTATTTGATGATAATTATTTTGGTAATAGTAATGAGGTGAGAATTGTATGTGTGTGTGTGTGTGTGTGTGTGTGTGTGTGTGTGTGTGTGTTTGTGTGTGTGTGTGTATGATGTGGTGATTCCTTTGATAATAATGATTGCTTGCTTATAACTTTGGATTGAGGAATTTTACTTGTTGAGTTAAGTATGCTAAATGAAGAATAAGGTGAGTAATCCTTTCATTGATTGATGTTGATAAATGATGAGCTTATGTCGATGACTTTATTAGAGATTGAATATGCTTGCTATGCTATGTTAGTTATGTGATAGCTTAAGGTGTATGGAATGGGGGATAATAATCATGTGATGTTAGTATTCTAGGAGGGATGGGTATGTATATATGTTATGCATGAAATCCTTGAATGCTTATGTTTCTTCTATGTTGATTATGATTGATATGAAGCTAACCCCCAATGGTCTGTGGTGGACCGCCTACCTATTTGTATGAATGGATAGACGGCGTGCAAGAGTAGTTGTTGATTGCTTGGATAGCGGGAGCTATCTCCATTATCGGTCTTTGGAGTCTTAGAATTGGATAATTCTTGTTACAAGTACTAATCATACAACTGAACAGAATATCATTGGTACGACATTCATCACATTCCGGACTCTACAAAAATCTACTCAAACATGGTATGTAAAATAAATAAACAATCGTTCATGCTATTCATTATAATTGAAACAGAGAAGCAAAAAAAAAAAAATGAATAGAAACTAAGTAAATAAGAACCTGACAATGATGGTTACTTTCAGTTAAGGGAATAAGTGCACAACAACAATGAAAGGAATTGGAATTGAATTAGTGGAGCCTTTGTCAATCACGACAACATGGAAAATAAATGGCAGCAACTACGTGTATCACTCTTCTTAATTCAAAATTGCAAGTAACAAGGTTCTGAAATTGTACGGTAGCTACAAGGAAAATTGAAAGCCTTAAACGACGATAAGCAATTAAAAATAAGCAGTTTCTAAATAACACAATTTCTCTAAAAATCTTCCCCCGAGCCCGTATACTGATTGTTCCAGGTCTATTTATAGGCCAAAAACTCCAACTGAGGTGCCTCTGGTCGTGTCCCTTGTAGTGGAGGAAATGCAGGAAAATGGGAAAACTACTACTGAACGTGGGGAGACTTTTTCAACTCAACACCATGACGGGCGTCACATGGGCTGACAGTCTGCCGGTCATGGGTCGTGACGGGCGTCATGCCTAGAATTGACTTTCTCATCTAATTTGTTGACTTTCTGGTGACTGTGAGCTTTCTTCCTTTTTTCATTGTTTTTTTCATCATTTTGACGCACATGGACCTTTAAACAACAAATACCTGAAATAGACACACAATACCTGCATAACATTGCAAAAATCTACAAAACCGAGATCAAAACATGTATAAGTCGAGCTAAAATAGTAGTGTATTTTACGTGTTATCATCTCCCATCACCAAAACCACTGAATCATTTGCATTTATTCTCTCTAGAGTCTCCAAACCTCATTGTCCATTTGTTCTTGAGATTAAACATTTTTTCTAAGAATCTTTGTGGTCTTTTGAGTCATAGATTGCTATAGTGCTATAGGGATTGTAAGTTGATTGCTTTGAAGCTAAGGATATTGATTGGGAATCAAGGATCTAAAGTGAATTGAGAAATTTCATTCCACCTCCAAGGGTATTGGGGGGTTCTTTCTAAAGTTCTTGTGTTGAAGGGGATCCAACCACCATACGGAGCATCAAAGAGTTCGAGGGAAGAGCTTCAAGGGTTGCACGGGTGATTGAGGATTTGAAGACATCAAGAAGCACCAATTTCAAATGCTATTTGAGGATTGGGGGGAGTGGTTGCATATGAATTGAATAGCTATGGTAGTTTCAAGGAATTATTGTAATCACATTGTAATCAAACATTCATATTTTAGTGGAAGTCCATGGTGGAGATGTTTTCCATCAAGAAGAGTAGACATGGCCCGAAGTGAGGACGAAAGGGCGAACTAATATAAATCTTGGTGTCGTTTCTCTTCCATGTCCTCTTTAATTTTGATTAATTGTGTATATGCTTGCTTGATGAATTGTTAGAATAGAAATTGAGTGTGATCTAGATTTATCTTGTTAAACTTGCCTTAATTCATTGAATTAGGATTTATCTTACTCCACCTATATCACATTTGGATCCAATCTATTAGCATTTTATCAAATACATATGCATTGTGTTCATTAGTATAATTGTTTACTTGCTCTTAGGTTTGGTTTGAGATTTGTCTTGTTTTGTATCTTGTGTGAGAATTATTAATAATAGATTGTATTAAGTTTTGAATCTCTCAATTCCTAGTGAATCTTATTAATTGAACATAGTCTTATTACTTTTGTCATTGCCATTGATTGAAGCATAGATCCAATTAGTCATCAAATGTTTTCAAAAATCTCTTTTGCTAAAAACTCGATAAACTTTTAAAACACTATTCACCCCCTCTAGTGTGTATTACCTTGCCATATAGACCAACACAAATAAATAGCCAAAAAAGAAAATACGAATCCTGCAAATTGAATAAAATGAAGTTGAAATTTAGGTATCTATTACAAATAAATAAATAAACAAATAAATCAGCGAAGGAATGTGAGGGAAGAAGTAAAGAACCCATAAACTAAAAGGAAAATAAGGCTAAATAAATAGAAAATAAATTAATTAAAAAGTTGAGGGAATGTGAGAGATAAAGTAAAGGACGTAGAAGGAGAAGAGAGTGAGACTTGGAATGATTACATGTGGAATGAGACGAATAAATTTAGTGAGGTTTGTGGGTTTTGATTTAAGATTGAAGAGTTTGAGAATTTTTTCTTCAGTTGAACATTCAAGGCAAAACCCCTTTTTGAGAGTTAGGGGTGGTGTTATTTGGGTTGTTGTTGTTGTTTTTTGAGAAAAATATGCTTATAGCTATTCATTAGCAATCAAATCGTTTCTACAAAGCGGTACATCATTATAAATACAGAAGCTAGGTGAGGAAGTAGCTGCCTGAACTAACTCATGGGCAACTGCATTCACTTGCCCCATAATAAACTCGACACGAGAGTTTGTTAGATTTAAGGGACAAAACTGTATATTGCTATATGTAATACCCTAATTTTAAATATAAATTTATTAATATTATTATTAGATAACATTAGTATTATTGTTATTATTAGTAATGGTTGTTAGATAGTATTAATTTAACTATTCAAATTCATTGGGAGAATAGGTAAGGAGAAAATAATATTTAGGAAGAAAATATAGTTTTTAGAAAGAATAAGAAAGTAGATTGCGAATGGAGGTGAATTAGTAAAATTAGGTAGAGAAGACGTGTAGTTAGTGAGCTAAATAGTGTTTTAATAATTTAAGCAGAGGGGGGTGTGAATAGTAAGACGCTGAAGTTACAACAAGAATAGTAACCAAAATAGAGGTGTGGATAATAACCATGTTAGAAAGATTGAGTGAGAAACAAACTCTTGGTGGTTATAAATAGAGAAGAAGATTAGAGAATTAGGGTTACAACAAAATAGAGAAAATTATAGTGGAGGCAAAAGAAGAAAACTAAGGTTAAGAGGAAAGGAGGCATAAAGAGACGGCCAAAGTGAGATTCAACCGTAGGAATTCATCAATTTCCAAAACATCGAGTTAAAGGGGAGAATCTTTGCACTTTAGGGTATCTTAATCTATAATGGGAGGGTTGTCTTAAATTTTAATATATTTTTTCTATTATGATATGAGTTTTGATGAGAGAATGATGATGAACGAATTGAAATATGAACTTGAAAGATGAGAATTGACGAAAACTAGTTTAATTTTTTTTTAATTGAGTTTTTAGTATTAAAAAGAGTGAATAATCTGATAGGTTAACAAATGATTAGTGATTTAATTATGGGGTAATCATGGAGTGAATATTAGGGTTGAATTTGGCGAGTTTAGGGTCGAAAACGGAGTTAGGAAAGGTCCCCTAAGGTGAAGTCGCAAATTTTTGTAATAGAAAAAAAATAAAAACTGGGACTTTTCTGTTCAGAATTAAGTTTTTTGATGTTTTCATGAAAGTTGTAGATATGAATGTTATCTTTAATTTGGAGTTGGTTTGACCTTATTCCAACATCTATAACTCAATATATGATCAAAATACTACACAGAGGTCAGCAGGGTCGTTAGGGTCGTGCTCTTTTCCGAGGCTTAGGAAAACCAACTTTTTGACTCTTTTCTGTTATGAACTAGGTTTTCATGTAAACATTAAAGTTTTAGACATGGATGTTCGATTTCATGTGGCTTTGGAGCGACTCCAATAGGGCGTCAAAGACTTGAGTTATGATCAAATTACTACACGGGTGTCAGCACGGTCGTGCACTCTGCCTAGGGTTAGGAAAACCAACCTTTGCACCTCTCTATGTATCGAATTGGATTTAGGCACCTTCATGAAGGTTGTATATATGGGTGTTATCTTTCCTTTAGCTTTGGTTTGACCTCATTCAAAAATTCCTATGTTGAGTTATGACTAAAATGTCGCACGTGGGTCATGCTGCATTTTTCATGAGATTTCAGCATAACCCTTTCAATGGACTCCAAAACCACTTTTAAAATTATAAGGAGTTTAGGAGAGCCATTAGAGTGAGAAGCAAAAGTAATGGTCCTAAACTAATAAAAAAAATATTAGGGAGTTCGCTTAGGCTTAATAAAAGGTGATTACCTCAATTTACCAGTGAAACTAAAGTTAGAATCGTAAAGGGATGGATAAGGGGAGGAAAGGGCATTGTTATGAATGGATCTTAGAAAAATAAAGGAGATAATATAAGAACCATAGGTTGAAGAATAAGTCTAACATTATCTATTAAAATCATAGTCTAAACTCCAGCAAGACGAGTGCAAGGTGTTAGTGTTTAAGGTGATAAACGATAATAACGATGAAATAACATGAGAGGGTAGAGTCTTATAACTTAATAAACTTAGTCGCATATGAAGGTAGATATTATAAGAAATAATGACGGAGTAATGAAGACTTCAAATTGAGACCGGAGGATAAGATATGTCGCTAGGATAAGAGGGTAGGAAATGGAGATAAGATTAATGACGAGAGTGAGATCTAAATATGGTGTTGAATTAACAAAGACACAAACTACATGTTTGAGTAAGTGCTATGATATTAATAGACAAAGCTATACTGATGTTGTAATATGATGATATATGATGAATGATGTAATAAATGACGCTTAAGAATGACGATGACATATTTTGTTTAGGACGACGAGTAATGATGAAATGGATTAAGTGGTGAGTAAGAGTTCAAGTAATGGGGAAGGTTGGAGATTATAATAAAAGTGAGGGAAGATATTAAGTTAATTAAGGTTAATAAGATGAGACATTAATAGTGTAGATGGTGTGGTTACACAGTGAGTTAAAACATGAATTGGTTAATATGGTGAACGACAATTATAAGAAGATATATGTAGTGATTGTTTAGAATAGTGGAGGCAGGGACGGATCCAGAAATTTCAACGAGAGGGGTCAAGATCAAATACTATAAATACTTATAAAATATGAATGCATAAACATTAGAAAAATGACATTTTTTTTGACAAAAAAACAATGACATTTATATCAAAAGTTAGAAATTATAAATATTATATTATATACTACTTCCTGTCCTTTTGTCACTATTATAAGCAAATATTCTCATTTTTAGGTTCATTGAATAATTGATGTGTTTTGTTTATAATAATTTCAGATGCATCAATTATTCAATGAATATGATATTTGCTTAAAATAGCGACCAAATGGAGTATATGAAAAAATGAAAATTAATATATAACTATAATAATATATATTAGAAGTCAATGTAGTGTTTCTTTTGCTTTTTTGTTTTTGAAACGAGAGGTTAAGTGTTTTTTTTTGGAACAAAGATTAATATACTATCATACTCCATTAGTTTGTATATGTTTTAAAGATCCATTAGTTTTAAAGATCCATTAGTTTGTATATGTTAGTAGCATACCTTGTCAAGGTTCAGATATACTGTGTGGGGACATTAACATATTTCATGAGGGGTCAATGTATGAAAATTACTCATTATTAATCACAAAAAGAATGAAATTACTCATTATTGGTATCAAAATATATTAATGATGTGGGGTCAACTGCCCCCATTTCTATATGCATATATTCGTGTCTGAGTGGAGGATGATGTAGGTAGATTTCTTAGAATAGTAATGAGCTCAAGATAGTAGTAGACAGAAGAGTGTAGAGCTAGAACGAACAGGTAGAATGATGAAATGGTTTAAGGTAATGAAAATGCTATATGAACAAATAAGATGAAGGTAATCTTAAATAGAAGTAAAGGATGATGTTAGAAAGAATGATAATGGTGAAGTAACGACCTTAGATTAAAATGAAACAAGTTGGTCGATTTAAGAGGGTCTATGATGTTGAGAGAATTCATAGGACGAAATAGAATGGAAATAGAAAGTTATGTGTTAATTAATGAATAATGTATGGGTAATATTAGCGATGAGACAAGATAATGAATCACTAGAGAGATAATGACCTAAGTTAGAATGAATGAAGGATGATGAGAGCGAACTAGGTAATATGGCGCAATGTTATTTTAAATGGGGAGAATAAAGGTGGTAACCGTAACAATAATGATGAGGTAAAAACTTAACTGAGAACGAAGAATGGAGAGCCGTTGTTAGGATGAAGCACTTAGTGCACGGAGAAAGTTAATGATAAGTATATGTTTTAAGGACGATGTTGAGAAATTATGATGTCGAGTAACGATGTAATGACTATGTTGTAAAAGGTTGAATGATGAAGTAATAATCATGTTGTATAATATTGAATAATGACGAATGACGTACTTGTTTTATAATAACAAGTAAAATAACAAAAATAACTATGTCGTGAAGATGATTCGTTTTTGTTGATGTATTTTCTATATGTTGTTAGTGAGTCTTCATGCATCATATCATATTGCTTAAAAATGACGAAGGATGAATTAAGTATGTATGTTCAGTAACACAACTCTAACATATTGCTTTGAATCAACTTCAAAATCAACATTTGGTAGTCGTTATTCATTTGCCCACCACATAGCATGATATAATCCAAGAGCTTCACCGACATCCACTGAACACATCAGAGAGAACCACAATGTTTTGGCGCACACGAGCTGCCCCTCTTTGTCACGAATAGATATTCCAATACCACACCTATTCATAGAGGTCGAAAAAGAGGCATCTATATTGCATTTCACTCTTCCACGCCTAGGTTTCTGCCATCCTGCGGATTGCGGACTGCACTGTAGATGGCAGCGTGACAACATCTGTGTTCACAGTTTGCTGCGCCACTTGTCGTTTTCTGTTGGCAGTCCTATGTCCTTCCATCAAATGCTTTTCTCTTTCAATAATATTGTGATTATTCTCACTCTTCTATTTTCATAATTTAAGATTTCTGCTATTTCATATGATGCATAAAATCGTACCAAACAACTCTGAGTGCGTTGATGGCACATGTTGTAACACAGAAAAAAAAATGATATATGGTGCATCATTAAACCTGTGCAGCAACAGCTCAATAACAGACTATATACCTACAACTCTCCACACGCCTATTGTTGTACAACAGTGGAAGAAAATGTGGTAGCTATCTTTATGTGGATTGTTACACTAAACACACAACGACAGGCATGTAACACCTATACGATTTAGTCTTACGTGCATAGGTAAACATTCCCTACATACTCTCCAAACCATGCTCTTAACTTTCAGAGGCACTTTCGATTTCCATATGCCAATCCAATGACCATTCTTCCTAAGATGAGAGTTATCCACTATGTCTTCCATACACAAACAATACACACTTCTTACCGAATACTACTTGTTCTTCTCAGATTTCCACACCAGCTTATCATCATTACCAAATATGTTGTGTTGTTCCTTCTTTAAAAACGTGTCTCACAAGCTCTTCATTCGAACTTTTAACTCCTTGATGAATCAAGTGGCCAACAGAATAACCTTGCAAAGCCACCAGGTGTGTCAGATTCACTAGAGGGAAGCTAGTGCCATCACTGAGCCAAGGTTCCCCTAAAATAGAAATGTTGTAACCTGATCCTAGCTTCCATCGCGCTCCATGCCTCAGGACCAATTTCGCTCTAAAAATGCTCCGCCAAACAAAACTAGGACCCGAGATAATTGCCATGAGGGAAATACCTTGCCTTGAAAACCTTGGAAACCAGAGTGGCTGGTTCGGTTTGAAACCTCCACCCTTGTTTTCCGAGCATTGCTACATTAAACGTCGCAAGATCTTTGAATCCCATCCCACCATGTCTCTTGTGCACCGATAATTTGTCCCACGCTAACTAGTGGATTCCTCTATTATTTGCACCGTCATGCCCCCAGCAAAAGGTATTCATCATCTTCTCAATTTTGTCTAACAAAGAATTAGGAAGCTGAAAAATTCTCATCACATATGAGGGGATTGACTAAAGGACGAACATGATCATAACCTCCGTTCCTGATCAGGACAAACACTTGCTACTCCAACTATTAATTCTTTGTCAGACTCTGTCTTTAATAAAGCTAAAGTTTGCCTTCTTATTGTGTCCTACCATAGACAGGACCTAAGTACTTACTAGTGCCCATCACTGCTTGTATTCCAAGAATATGAGTTATTTTTTGTTAGAGCTTCTGTTGTACATTTCGTCTATAAAAGATTTCAGATTTAAGGAGACTTATAGCTTGCTCTGAAGCTTCCCCGTACGTGTTCAAAATTCTCTTCATCATTTTCGCTTGACCCTCCTCAGCTTGAAAAAATAAAAAACAATCATATGCCAAAAGCAAATGGGACACCACAATGGCATTCTTATAAACACGAACACCTTCGGGTTATCCTTTAGCTTCATAATCTCTACTTAAAGGTGAGATCCCTTTTGCACAAAGAATGAAGAGAAATGGCGACAAAGGGTCACCCTGCCTTAGACCACGACTCGAGATAATCGGACCTACCATATCTTTGTTAATGATGACTGAATAATACACTGTTTCTATACAAATCATGATCCAATCAACCCACCTATCCGAGAAGCCCATCTTACACATAACATCCTTCAGATAAGAGCAATTCATTCGGTCATAAGCGTTGCTAATGTCTAATTTTAACGCTACACTCCGATCATTACCGATGTTTTGGTTTTCATGCAATGAACCAATTCAATAGCAACAAGTGCATTATCAAGAATTGATCAGCCTGGGACAAAAACTGATTGAGTTTCCGCTATACATTTGTAGAGAATTTTCTTTAACCTGTTTGTAAGAACCTTCGACACTAGCTTATATAGAACATTACACAACGCAATGGGTCTCCAATCCTTCATTGACCTATGTTCATTACCCTTCGGAAAAAGGGCAATGTTAGTTGCATTCAGTGATGGGGAAAATTGACCTTCATTCAGCCATTGACGACGTTCATAGTATATATTCGCGCTACATGTATTCCAAAAATGTTGGTAGAAACCGGGATAGAAACTGTTCGGTCCCAGAAATTTATCCGGCTGCATAGAGAACATTGCATCGTTGAACTCTTCAACCTGTAAAGTAGCAGTGAGTTGTGCATTATCTTCACCACTATTAACATGTTGCATCACATCAATTATAGGGGCTCTCGTACTAGCATTCTCTTCGAACAATTCTTCAAAATAAAGTTAGGCTATATTCCTCATTCCTGCATCATCAGTCACACGGATTCCTTCATCATTTTCAAGGAATGAAATACCATTTACCTTCTTTCTAGAGGTCGCTGCAGCATGAAAGAATTTAGTGTCAAGGTCTCCTTCGCGGTACCAATGAGTTTTAGCTCTTTGTCACCAATACAAATCATCTCAGAAGTTGGGTTGTTCGCCTTCTCAGAGATTCGAAATTAAATTCATTTTCCATCCCAGCATTACCACGTCATTGTGACATCTCTTTCATGCATTCTTCTATATCAACTCCCAACCGATTGCAATGAGTTTTACTCCAATGTGTTAACTCTTCAACACACACGTTCAGTTTTGAGATAACATTATTAGCAGTTTGATTCAACCAACTATTTTGCACCACTTCATTCAAACCTTCTTCTAGACGCCAAGCATTTTCAAATTTGAAAGACTTTCGACCTCTATGTGGACGTTGCACCGGAGTTCTCTCTACTAAAATTGGATACTTATCAGAAGATGGTGCTATTATATTTTCCAACCGAGCATGAGGGAATAGCCACATCCAAGCTTCGTTGGCTAAAGCTCAGTCAAGTTTCTCTTCAACCGCACGCGGGGTGCCTAAGCTTTTGAACCACGAGAAAGGGTATCCCTCCATATGAATATCAATAAGACCAACATCTTTGAAAGCTTGCCGGAAACCACGAATAAGCCAATTTGGCCTCTTCGCACGACCTTTCTTCTCTTGTGCATGCAATATGTCCTTAAAATCTTTGAATATGCACAAAGGGACATTAGTGTTGTGAGCAATATGGCGAAGAAAATTTCAAGAGTCTCTTCTTCTACCACCCTCAAGATAGCCATAGAAACCTGTTAGTAACCAAGAAACATTGTTGTTTTCCTCTATTTTAGCATTAATATGATTTGATAAATAATTCACAATAGTACAGTTGAGTGATTTGTGACAAAATAACACAATACCACCACCTCTTCCTACTCTATCAGGAACAAAGAAATAATCATAACCCAAAAGATAACAAAACTCTTCTATTTTATTTATGTGGACTAGTGTCTCACTAAGGAAAATAGCATCCAAATTATAATCCGCATCAAGAACTTTAGTTTCGAAACTACGCTTAGGTTTCCCAGGCCTTAGCAGTTCCAACTTACAAGACTTATGACTCCCAATGATCTAATTTGCTCATGGAATTGCACCTATAGATTTAGTGTGTTCACAACCGCTGTTTTAGGAATCGTTCCCGATGATATTTTTTGGATAGCCATGCTTGCGTTGTCATACATCCACGATCCTTTGTTTAGCACATGCTCAACATCAAGAGGATGAGCCAACTGGAAAAGGAACTTGTTCTGATCCACCGGTATAACAACCAAACCTTTGCCTGGATTCCACATCTCACCCAGACGTGAGTGCAGATATTTCACACGGATATGTGTGTCAGTCAAAATACGACCAATCAGGCAGCGATCAAGGACCTGCATGTCAGAAGCGTTAGCGTCCACTCTCAGGGTCATACCCTTTTCTCCAATTGTTAGACTTTCAATGTTCAAATTGGCTGCCATCAAAAAAAGAAAAAAAGGAAGGCAAGGACTTTGGTTATGAGAAGATTTGAAGGAGATTTGATTTGCATTAAACTTTGGAATTTAGGTTTCAGTTTGCAATTTTGGTATACAATAATTCACAAATAGTGAACGTAGCCATATATAGGCCAGTAGTGCGTCTAGGTTAGGAAACCTTAGCCAATTGAAGCCAAAATCACTCACAAGGGGTGATGGCCCAGCTGAGACGACGACTTATGACACCATCATTACAATATTTAACTCACCCTTTACTCACACCATTTACTCCATTAAAAATTTGTCTTATTAACTTTAAATAATTCAATAATTTTGCCTCGCGACTATTATTATCCCTAACATTATTCATTACTTAATCCACATCTTCCTATTTTCAATTACATTTCGTCTTATCACTCCCCTCAACATCATTGATCATCTTAATCGGCCACACCCTATTCTTTATCCATTTTAAACCTTCTACATTCTTATCTAACAATTATCTTAGGCTCTGTATTACCTTGAGGAAATTACTTTGGTTATCATCAATTACCTTAAACCACCAGTCTATAACTCCTCTAATAATCATCTTATACTCCTTTAACTAATTTGTGTTTTAGACTCACCATATAACCACACTATTTACACTATTAAAGTCTCATCATATTATCTAGAAGTCCTACCTCAACTGACAAAATGTCGAAATTGTTAGGCCGATACCATGACCGGGGTTCGAACCCCGGTACCTTCACTTGTATGTGTGAGTTTATAATGATTTTGCCATTTCGTCTATGTAAAAAAAAAAAAAAAAAGTCTCATCATATTAACCTTAATTAACTTGATATTTTCCCTCATCATTAATACCATCTCCAACCTTACTCATTTCTTTAACTCACATCTCCTTGTTTTTCATTTACGTTCGTGTTCGTCTTACCGCTTCTTTAACATTAACGTTTATAATAAAAAAAATAACATTAATGATTTTTTTTATGGTGTCCGGGGTTCGAATCCGGACTTTGCATATATTATACATTGTCGTTATCAACTAAGTTAAGCTCACAATGATACATTGATGATTTATTGATATTATAAATCAACATATAACTTGGGAAAAAATTTTCCGAAAGTTTTAAACAATCTCAACCATTAATCTAGATCGGCTTGTCCATAGTAGTAATTGTGCCACACATTTATTGCAGAGAAAACATGCTTCCATCAAAATGGTGTGCAGTGTAATTTTCTTAATGAGTGCCTGTCTGCTACAGAGAATTGGTTTGTAGACAATACAGGTCCCAAAAATTTCACAGTTTATTTGGTTTGTTAAAAACACCAGCCGCCCAGAATAGCCAGCCAAATGAAGCTTTCACTCACACAATCTTTCTCTCTCTAGAATTTATTTTTTCTTAACAAAACAATAAACAATAAACTTCCTACATACAAAAACACTTCCAATTACCACAGCCACACCCTCTCTTCCATTCACACATAGTCACACACACCTCTAATAGATTCTCCCATAAAAACAACAATTACAGTAACATCATCAACATCAACGAAAACAACACAAATATCAAACAATTAAAACCCAACCTCTCCTCACTATTTCATTCCAATCACTCACTCATCTCTTATTTTATATCCTCTCTCTTTTTCTCACCTTTTGAGGAGTTATTATCATATAGTATTAGGGACCAACCTAAACTGTTCAATAGATTGTACTCTTTTCTTCCCTTTCTAGTTGAGTCATTCAAACACAGTAACAGAAACAGGAAGCAACATGTCCCTTGAAGAGACTCTAAGATCTCTCTCCCTTGACTACCTGAATCTCCTCATCAACGGCCAAGCCTTCAGCGACGTCACTTTCCAAGTTGAAGGTCGTTTGGTTCACGCTCATCGCTGCATCTTAGCAGCAAGGAGTCTTTTCTTCAGGAAATTCTTTTGTGGTCCCGACCCACATTCGGGACTAGACCCAATAGGAGGAGGATCCTCTCGTCAACCGACAGTACGACCTGGTGTCATTCCGGTGAACTCAGTCGGCTACGAGGTGTTCCTCCTCCTGTTGCAGTTTCTGTACAGTGGACAAGTTTCTATTGTTCCTCAGAAACATGAGCCTAGACCTAATTGTGGTGAGAGAGGGTGCTGGCATACGCATTGTACCTCAGCCGTTGATCTTGCCCTTGACACCTTAGCTGCCGCTAGATACTTTGGCGTTGAACAGCTTGCATTGCTCACTCAGGTTACTATTTCTTAATTTTTTTATTTTTTTTTATTTTTTATTTTACTTAAAACAAACACACAATATCTTTCTCTGTGTCTGTCTTCTGTTTCTGTGTGTCTCTGATTTGTGTGACCAGTCATATGTTTTCTGGCAAGCGGAGGAAGGGGAAAGGGTGTATGGTTTTTGGAATGTGGAAAGGGTATTTTCTCTTCTATTTTTTATTCTTTTCAACAATTTTTTAGTCAACTTTTATTTTTTTGGGGTTTGTTCCCCTTATTTTAGGTAGTTCTATAATTTTTATGACGAGTGAAATTGTTTGATAAATTTTTATTTTTGATTATATTATGATGGGTGATTTCTAATATAGGGATTTGGATTTTGATACGTTCTCCTCTCTTCCAAGAAATTCCCTCATATCATTACTTTTACTCTTGTGTGTTTATCTTAACAATCTTTGTTTTAAACAAGTTCTCACTTTTACTTGGGATTGAGACTTAAGTTGAGATTATAAAACAAATTGGATTTTTGTACAAAAAACATAAGTATTAGACTTATAATTTGGTGTTTGACGTCCCTTCATTGATTTCATGTACCACATGTTTAGAGTTTCTCGAATTGGTGTGTAACGATGCATAATTTTTTTTCTTTCTAAATTAAGATGACATATTTCCAATCTTGTCTTCCGCAAATGAAGCACACAAAATCTTTCCCAAAGATGATCACTTTCCTCATTTGGTTTTGGCCTCCAAAAGAGAACAAACTAAATCAGAAAAAGAGCAGTGTCTGCTTCTCAAAACTACTAATTTTCAACAAACAAACAACCCCTCAACATTTCTTCTCTCCCTTCTATTTCATTTTTACATTTTAAACCAACAAATCTCACTTTTTTTCCATCAACCCAGTGTTATCAAAATTTGCCAAAAGTCCTCAAAGAAAATTCACAATTTCTCTAGTGTAAGTTAAGACTTTGTGAAAAAACTTTCTCAAATTAAAAACAATATTTAAGCACTTGTTAAGGAAATTAGGAAATTAAAAGTAGTAAGTTGACATTGAAATGAACAATTTTTTTACTTTTTTAAAGTTGAATTCACAGCTTTTCACCATTTTTCAATACAATTTTTCTATTTTTATTCTCTTAATTAATGCCCTAAACGCACTCTTTAGCACTTCCCTTTAAATAAAATGATAATTCTAGGAGTCATAAAGTGATTTGATGACTTGGGGAGAAACATAGGGATTGTAGTGATAACCAAGTCATGAATTAAACTTAACATTGGTCATTTCAAAAACAATAGCAAGTACAATTCTCTCAATACACTTGTTACAAAATTTATTAAAGAAAATATAATTTTTTTAAAAATAAACTAATTTCATTTCATTAAATGCCTCATTCATGTATCCCTTAACATTTGAAATATTTTTAATTTGTACCCAGAGAAAAAACATTTGCCATAAGAAAAATGTATTTAAGGAAGGACAAATCATACTTCAACCCTTACAACATAAAATCTTTATACTTCAAATATACTATAAAAGATTACTCCAATTAGAAAATACGAAGTTAAATTTACGACTTGATCTACCAATATAAAATTATTTGTTAATTTTTTATCTAACTCTCATTGCTTGATTGATTTGCAGAAGCAACTAGTGAGCATGGTAGAGAAAGCCTCAATAGACGATGTGATGAAAGTACTAATAGCTTCAAGAAAGCAAGAAATGCCCCAACTTTGGACAACATGTTCCCACCTTGTTGCCAAGTCTGGTCTCCCACCTGAAATCCTAGCCAAGCACCTCTCCATTGACGTAGTCGCCAAAATCGAAGAACTTCGTCTAAAATCCTCCTTAGCACGCCGCTCCTTAATGCCACTCCACCACCACCATCACCATCATCATAACCACGACTTTGGTGACCTCGAAGACCAGAAGATCCGCCGAATGAGGCGGGCCCTTGACTCCTCGGATGTCGAACTAGTCAAACTCATGGTCATGGGAGAAGGCCTAAACCTCGATGAAGCATTGGCATTACACTATGCAGTTGAGAATTGTAGCCGAGAAGTGGTGAAAGCCCTGCTTGAACTCGGTGCTGCGGATGTTAACTACCAGGCTGGACCCGCCGGAAAAACTTCCCTTCATGTAGCTGCCGAGATGGTGTCGCCGGAGATGGTGGCAGTTTTGCTTGACCACCATGCAGATCCCACAGTTAGAACCGTTGATGGTGTGACATCTTTGGATATACTTAGAACCCTAACCTCTGATTTTCTCTTCAAAGGTGCTGTTCCTGGATTAAACCACATTGAACCAAACAAGTTAAGATTGTGTTTGGAACTCGTTCAATCTGCAGCTCTTGTTCTGTCACGTGAAGAAAACAATGCTAGTAACAATAATAACAACAACAATGCTTCTTCATCAGCAGCACCAATTTACCCTCCAATGAGTGAAGATCATAGCAGCAGTAGCAGTGGCAACAACAACAATAATAACAACAACATTGGTAACCTGAATTTGGATTCAAGATTGGTGTACCTCAACCTTGGTGCTACTCAAATGGGTGGTGATGATGATAATCGACACAACAATAGTCATAGAGAAGCCATGAATCGTCAAGGTGGTCATGGATGTGACCCAACAATGTATCATCACTCTCATGACTTCTAAAAGCCTAGCTAGCTACCTAGCAAAGAGTGGCACAAAATTTTCTATATGAATTAATATAATTGAAGTTATTTTGAATTACTACTGATGATGGAAAATGGTTAAAAAAGAAGACAAGACAAGAGGATGGTTCATGGAAAATGGACAAGAAAGAAGGACATGGATCGATATGGACATCAATACTGTTGGATGGATGGGGCATAAAATTCAATTTTTTTTTTCTTGTTTGTTACTTCAGATTAATAGTAATTTTATTAAACTAAGTCATCTCATTACACTGTTGTTTTTTGGTTTTTGGCTGTCTTGTCTACGTTGGTTTTTTAATATATTTTGGTCTTTAAAATGTTTTGTCAGCATTTGAAATGTGGTTTCATAGGAAATGAGATGATAAATGAGAATAAGAGACAAGAAGAATCTAAATTTTGGCTGTAAAATGAAAGGGTGCATAGAGAAGACACAGGTCAATCTTTTCAAACACCATTTCAGCTGTCAACTCCTTTGTTTTTGTATTTACCTAAGCTAATATATATCATTCCAATTCCAACTTTGTGTGAATGAATACTTTCGGCTTTTGTAATCTAAATTCATGTCCCACTTTCTCCTAACGCAAACTATATTTCATTCTGGATACCATTCTCTATTTGGGAGTGTTTAGGGTTCCTTATTTGGAATTTTCTTTGGTTTGCTTGTACAATGCTTAGTTTTACATTCATTTATGTTCAACATAGTTAAGAGATGATATTCTTTATTTTCTCTTCATACTTTATATAAAAAATAATATAATTATGAATATTTTTTTTCTCTAAGGTCATTTAGGCCAATGGAAAAAATCATTGGCAACTAACTAGTTTTGACCTAAATATAATTTTTTAACAAAAATGACGTGGCTATCGACAAATTGATTGGTTGTCTTGCATGAATACAATTCGAGTGTGACTGTGACCAAATGTGTCATGTTACAACTTACAATATTGGCACTATCTCCTTCCATGTAGTCCTCTTTATTGTCCCCTTGCCTCTTTTAGGCATATTAAAATACTTTACAGCTAAAAGCCTATTAATTTATTAGAAATTGTTTATTTTCTTAATTTATAACTAAATTGATCATAATCAAATCTAGGTCAGGGAAGATTCTTGAGTCTAATAATACTTTTACGTTGGCCATGTACATCTTATTTTATTCTTTTAACTAATTTAAGATGTACATCTTAATTTATTTTTTTAATGGATATACATCTTAGTTGATAACTAGTTTCTCTGGAAGTATTTTGCAACTCAAATTTTTGAAATATTTACCTGTATAAATTTTTGAAATAATACTTGTTGAATGTCTTGTGCATTGCTTGATTTTCATTTGTTATGGTGTTCGTTTAGTTAAGATTGACTTCAACCAATTATAAATTCAACCAATTATAAATTCAATCAGTAATTTAAGTGTCAGCGTTGCATATTTGGAGACATTGATATTCTCGTCACTTTGATTTTATTATATTATTTAGAGACATTTTATCGTTATATACTACTAACTTGGTGTTGTGTGTTTGTTTGCAAATTCATCACTTACGTTTCTAGCGATGCTGAATATGTGGTTGTATTTTATGTACTCTGTCAAATGGATGAATATCAATATATTTTTGTCAGAAAAATATAAGAATATGTTTAGATGGGGGTTTAGGAAAGAAAATAGGAGGATTTATTTTTAATTTTCACAATATAGGCACTATAAAATGTCTTTTTTTTTTAACTAATATAAAATGTCTTTTATTAATCATGATATTTTAACATTTTCAAAATATTAAATATATGTCAAAATATAAACTTAACAATCCAAATCACTCCCCTCCATTCAAGTCTATCCAAATCTCTCTCCTCTTCCATAAAAATAAAAATAAAAAACCCCAAATCTCTCTAAACTCTCCAAAAACCCCTCACAAAAAGGCCCTAAAATAGATGTAACGTTGTTTTTCTTACACCATATGATTTTATTCGACTTAATTTTACTAATGAGTTTTAATGAGAAGGAGATGTTTTAGGCTCATATGTTTATTTTTTTTAGATTTTGGTCCAGTCTCCTAAAGATTTATTTCGCTATTTTTATTTTAATATATGTTTGTTATTCTATTTTGGCTTAATTGCACTTTTCCTCCTATCTTTTGCTAATTATGTGATTTTGTACCTGCTCTTTTTTTTTAGCGATTTTGCACCTCATCGTTTGCTCCCTTTCTAGTTAAATGGACCTTCTTGTGTTTAATTGCACTTTTGCCCCCTATCTTTATGCCAACTGTGCAATTTTGCACCCCCTCTTCTTCTTTTTTTAGCGACTTTGCACCCCATCTTTTACCCCTTTTCCCCTCTTTTAATGATGATTTTGAACAAATCATCATTAAAACACAATTGGCAAAAAATGAGGTCCAAAATCGCTAAAATAAAGAGGGGTTGCAAAATCGCACAATTAGCAAAAGATAGGGGGAAAAGTGCAATTAAGCCTTCTATTTTAAATGATAGATGGTCATTTTGGGTATCAACTTAGTTGAAATATATCAATGTGGTTATTTAACGGTTTCCACTCTATCTTTTGTTTTTAAAAAGAAAATCATAACCAGTTTATAGAAAGTGTAAAATAAAAGAGACGAACACACACATATAAATTAAGAAGAAAAAATTAATTAAATTAACCAAAGGAGCACCACACCACATTTATGGAGTTGCATGATTTAGGGTAAAAGAGAATTACAACGACTCGAATGAAAACAATATAAAAGGTTCTTCAAACCATTGATAACTTCTATTTGATTTTCCTTCCTTCTCAAAATCCTCTTTGCTCCTTTGAAATAATGTTTGGTAAGTGACGACGTAATTTTGCATGTGCACCAAAATGTTATAAGTAATAAAGTAGTAAGTTATCGTCTTCACATGCATTGTTGTTTCTATTAGGAAATTAACTAAACTTATAATTATAGGTTATAAAGTTTATGGGTGTTTGCAAAGTTTGATTGATTACACACATAGATTAGTTTGAGTGATTTCGATGGTTAACGAAAATTAGCTTTCCTTTAATGTCATCTATCTTCATTGTTTGATTAACACAAGCTTCCTACCAACTATGACCTAAGATTTTATAAATGATGTTTATGTGATGTTTCTATCGGATGCTCTTATATTTATGCCTAGACAAGAGTTATGTATGGCTTACTGATAACCGGAAATTTAGTTGGTTATCATGTAGCACTTAACTTCCATAAGGGACAAGAAATCGAGTGATTGTATTGCTTAAGACATCTAATCAGTGACTATTTTAAGATCTTATAGTTGTAGTTTTCTTTAGTGTTATGTAATCGTTTTGAACTTGTAATGCTTGCCATGGATGTTTGATGGTGTAGGTTAAGGAATGGCTCTAAAGATGTGGGAAGTTGCAGCGTGGATGAAGGTTGCTTTACTGAAGATACGGAAAGTTGCAGCACCCTAGATTACTAGTCGGGTCGTACGTAGTACGAACATGTGAGACCAAGTTTAGTCATTGCTTAATGATGAAGAATATGAGTTGTCCCTAATGATTGGAATCATATGAATAATAAAGTAATATGTCAGGGGGTAGGTAGGAGATGATAAGGAAATCACATGTGTAAAATGACCAAAGGGTACAACTTGTAGTGGTTGGCCTTGTACTATAGAAGGAAAACCATGTGTTGGTGCCAAGGGTCCAAAAATTCATTATAGAATTGGAAAGACCAGGTTATGGCTAGGGTTAGCAGCTTTAGTGTTCTCATTCCATCTCATTTTCTCCATAGATGAGCATGGGTGCTAGATTCTAGAGGTTTAAAGTTAGATTACTTGGTGATGCTTTGGCTCACCACTCTCCTTCAAATGATTGTAATTTTGTACTAGCTCGATTTAATCTATCAATTTAGTTTTCTATGTTTTCATTTATCTTTATTTTCATCTTCATCTTTGTAGTTCAGCTCACCATGAGCTAAACCCCTTCTTATAGTTTAGACATGGTGAGGTTGTGATGTTTACTTATTTGCGATATATAAAGCTATAGCGCCGAACTTCTTTCTAATAAACTGATTTAACTCAAAATCTTTAGAAGTAAAATTTGATCACTTTTATTTCTAATATTATAGTTCCCTATCTTTAACCGGTATAGGAGTGGAAAATGTTTGTTAGATATGAATTTGTTCTTAAGCATCGAAAGGTAAAAGGATCAAGAGAGATTGTTTAAACGTTAACTTGAACTTACAAGAGTCTGGAAGCTATAGCTAAGCGCTAAGTTCTTGGTAGGACTCTTTTCAGAAGCCAAGGAGCTTAAGTTCTGAATACTCTTCGTGAGGAAAGGGTAATCACCTAACCTAGCAACTGTTGTGTGTTAATTTTTGCATAATCCTACCCCGAAAGATGTGTCGTTATGACTTTAACACGATGGATAAGGTAACACTCCCTAAGAAAAATTGGTTGCCAGGAAGCCGGAGAGAGATAAAGCTAGGTGAATCTTAGTAGCTTAAGAATCTAATAAACGAATATAGCTCTGAGAGACACATAAGTCGTACCAAGCTATAACTTTGTAAATGGCAATAATGTTTTGTCATAACTGAACCTAGTTTAAACCATACTTTCCATCTTTAGAATTTATAAATCTTTTTAATTGTATCCCCAAACTTAACCTCTTTACTGTTGTGACAAATGATTTACTTTATTTTCTTCCAAATAAGTTTTCTATTGAAAATCTATACGAAGCTATAGCTCCACACAATCCTTGTGGTATCGATATTTTTTTAGACTATAACTTGGATAGTGTATACTTGAACTCGGTCTTTCCACCTTAAAATACTCATAGTGTATACTTGCACTCAGTCTTTCCACCTTAAAATACTCATAGTGTTTTGGGAGACACCACTTACTCAAAAGATGACTGAAAATCTAAACATCATACTTAAAATTTGTAATCAATGTTGATGTACAATCCTCTGTGGTGAGATCCTCTGTACCAAGAATTTGACTCAAGTAATCATCATCGATGTATCAATTATTTATCTCATAGAATGAAAGTTTATTCTGACTTAAGAAAGAGAATAAAACTCCTTAAAGATCACCATTGATGAAATTGGATGACTGAAGTGATGACCTCCAATCTCCAAGATATCTTAGCATTCATTCAGGCATTCAAAGACAAATATTTCTTCAACGGTCATCTACTTTATCTCTATATAAAGAACTAAGTTTGAATGAAGAAAGTTATGACACTTGAAGTGAATAAAATAGTCACAAGGAAGGGTGGTTTGAACTGTGACCCTTTGAAAATTAACCTGTAACTTAAAAAGTAATTCTCAAGTTAAAACTTGGAATGGTTAAGTTAATAACAGACTTCAGAACTTTCTGATGTCTGAGTGCAAGAATAGTTTAACAAAGTAAATGAGTTTGTGTATGTTTGTGTTTGCAGTAAATAAAGAGTATAGGGAAGAGAAAGAACACACACAGAATTATAGTGGTTCACCCAATGTGGGCTAGTCCACTCCTCACAATCTTGTGAGAGTTTCCACTGTGATGCTTGAGATAACTTCTCAAATCCTGCACCATACAATCTTTGTTCACCTGAACAATTACACCACCTGTATTCTCTAAGCCTTAGCAGGCTTGCACCTTGTTGCTAAGTTAACCACTTAGACTTTTACAATCTTTGCTCAAACTAACACTTTAGTACCCCTAAAGCTAGATGAGACTTAGATTACAATTTGTGAGAAGTTTGAATGTTTGAGAATCAAACAAAGAGGGGGAAGAAGAAGAAGTTATCTTTAGGAGAGATAACAAAGAGTATTGATGTGCACTATAAGAAGGTAACAAGAGCCTTCAGTGATTGATCAATTTCAATTGCAAGAGCTTCAAACAAAATCAAGTTGTTTTCTTGTATGTTTTGCAATGGTGCAAGTAATGTTGAGCCTTTGATCTCTATTTATAGAGTTTTTGGGCTCATATAGCCATTGTAAGGTAACCAATGGTGTTATGCCACGTGTCCTGGGCCCTACAGGCTTTTACTTGAAAATCTGGGTGAACATTCTGACCATCAGAATGTTGTTGTGTTCCCAGGATGAACATCAGAATGTTGTTGTGTAATTCATCAGAATGTTGATATTCGTGATGTTCTTCATCTGGGTTCATCAATGATGAATGTCTGATGAGTTTCTGGGTTTGTTCAAGGCGTGACATGAGATTTGTTGGGCTTTATCCACCAAAAAGTAACTTCTCCATATGCATCAAGAGTTGCTGGATAAAGTAGAATAAAGTTGAACCAAATCTGCCTTGGTCATTGTGCAGGAGAGAGAAGATATTGTTGGAACAAAGGGTGTTTCACAAGTCACCTATTGAGTTTTGACAATAACAAGGTATTAAAAATCATCAATTGGATATGCTAAACAATTTGTTCAAGTGTACAGGATCAATAATCAAAAGTACTATTCATAAAGATTCTGATTGAACAAGTTCAAAAGCAAAGGAATGTTATTTGAAGCTAAGAAGCATCTGAAGGAATGCGTCTGAAGAACTGCGTCTGAAGAAACGGGTCTGAAGAAGAGCTCCTGAAGACACGTCATCAGAAGCAAGGTCATCAGAAGCACTGGTCATCAGAAGCATATCTCGCTAGAAGCTACTTCACCAGAGTTGACAAAGGACAACGTACGAAATGTACGGCCACGAACTCTGCAACCACCATCTCTGCAATCCTTGTCTCTACAACAAGACAAAGATAACAGTAACATTGCTGCAGACATTGTTCCTTTTGTAATGGAATGGATTTGAAATTAGTTCTTCATAGGACAACTATCAAATCAGGCAAAAGATCAAGGGTGAA
>Ga0315915_1002446_pt1 | contig 23432 bp, 14 predicted proteins | sample MpolbnodulesMG_FD_207738 | JGI IMG/M metagenome (GOLD analysis project Ga0315915, IMG submission 207738) | Medicago polymorpha root nodule microbial communities from Los Angeles, California, United States - branched nodules | ecosystem: Host-associated > Plants > Roots > Nodule | place: USA...
ATATATATATATATATATATATATATATATATATATATATATATATATATAAAGGATAAAGAAGATATAACTGTACAAATACACCACCAGGGTCATCAAAAGACACCCTGAGAACCACCAAAGGATTAAACCCCCGGGACAAACCCCAGAGGCAGCCTCAACAACAAAAGGAGAAAGAAAACAAAACAAACGCTTGCCTGAACAAAAACAAAAAGCAAAGAAACAACCCTAGAAGGGAAGAGGCAGACACCCCACCCAACCCTCCGGGAACCGAGGTAAACCACCACCAAAACCCTACCGATGCCAGCAAAGGACGAGCTACATCTTCCACTCATGAAAGACGCAGGAACTCGCAGGGCACTTAGCCAGGAACCACTTTCAAGCCAAGAGTTTTACTCTATCTACCATAGGCTCCTCACGGAGAGCGCCACCAGAGAAAATAAGGTCATTCCTAGAAGTCCAAATGGTCCAAATAACAACATGCCAAACTAACAGAAGACCTAATTTAACTCTCTTACCCCCCTAAGCCTGTGAACGCAAGGAAATGTTGCGCAAGGCCCAGGGGACACACAAACTCCCAACCCAACCACCTAGAGACCTGATACCAAACTGGGAGGGCAACTGGACACGCAATAAACAGATGCACCAAGGATTCAGACGGCGCCTCACAAAGGACACAACCAAACTCCCTCTCCGGCAGGGGAACACCATGCCTAAGAAGGTTACCCCTAGTCGGGATCTTATCAAGTAACAGTTGCCAAGAGAAAACCATTGGGTAATAGCCCGCAAGATATCACCATTAGGGGAACCTAAAGTCGAAGAGTCCTTAATGAGCAAGGAATACGCCGACTTGACCGAGTAACGACCATCCAGACTAAGCGACCAAGACTACATATCCTCCTTGTCAACCCTCGAAAGTCTGGTCGCCGCCATAAGCATCTCAATCAGCAACTCCGCCTCCCAAACAAACAGAGGTCTCCGCCATCTCAGGTCCCAAACCCAAGCCCCCCTTCCCAGGCTCCTAACTCCCCCACTAACCCATCCGTTTGGAGGGACAGAAGAAACAGCCGGCGAAACCTATCCCGAAGAAGAATTGAGCCACACCAAGGCTCGTGCCAGAACTAGGTCGAGGGATCGTTGCCGATAACTCTAGACACCCCATTCGAAAACCAGTCCTCGGTGGCCGCCCGATCACTCCCCAGAAGAGAAATGTTAGACCACCACGAGGAGACCCCACGAAGACCGGAAGGTCTCCCACCAAGGTGGGGGGAGGGCTGACCTACACCATAACGGGTCCTGATGATATCTCTCCAAATACCATCGTTCCCCTGCAACAACCTCCACCGCCACTTTGCCAAAAGAGCGAGATTAACGTTGCGAAGGTCCCTCACACCCAGCCCCCCTCACATAATATTTATTGTTGATTGAAGAAAAAGATGCAAAATAAATAAGGGTATGTTGGTAAATAAATAATTAATGTACTTGAAAATACCAAATGAATCTTATAAAAAGGGAAGAAAAAATTCTTCTAAAAAAAGGTCTTATAATTAGGGATGGAGATAGTAATATATTTATAGGGATTAAAAACATATTTAAACCTTATATTTATATTCCACATGATTTTGTACTTTTAAATCATTGAATATTCAACTTATTAATGATATTGAACACATCTCTCCCAATGTAAATCATTAGAGAATCATTTCTCTCTGCATCTCCCATTTGATAATGTAACTTATTTTAAAGTAGAAAATATCACTAGGGTAACATCTCGAACTACTTTAAAAATTGTCGACTCTTCCACAATCTAACACTAAATTAAAGAAAACTCACATGCATAAAATTTTACAAATGTAGAGAATAAATTGATTGCACTCAATCAAACATGTCATACAAATGAATAATTAAGTACTTGTCTCACTCAAACTATCATCAAATTTCTAAAGCTATACATGTCCACAATAATATAAATGCTAATTTAATTCAACTTAATAGCAATGCTCTGTTGAGATAACTTGAGAACTTTGCCTTCATGTTGTGATTTGATTAGAGAGGAATGATCTGAAATATTCTTGACATGAGACATGTAACCTTATACTAGAATCTTTTGGATTTGCTCATTACGGGGTGTAGCAAGTCAGACTTGTTGGATTTTAGACCTAGCCCTAGATGACCCCAAAGGTGCTAGTCATATGAAATGAGAGTTTCTTTTCATATCCTTCTCACTTGATTCGGATTATGAAATCAGAAATATTGTTGAGTGTTTTTAACGTGTTTTTACACTGTTTGGATTATATAATCCAAAATTTTGTAGAGCATGCAAGAAGCCTGAAGGGTGGAGAAAGAAAATCTCTTAAAGTTTGATTTCGATCATGATTTCTTAAAAACCGCACCAATTTGAAAGTTTGTTTTTGATCGGGATTTTTTTTTTAGGTTTACTTATTTAGAGGACAAAAAAAATGTAATTTTTCCAAGCTAACACATGTAGTGGTGAGAAAAGAAGTTTCATATTTTGATAATTGTCTATTGATCCAATGAAGTGTCCCATTCACGCAAGTGAAACATTTATGTGTGAAAATTGATGATGTCAAACTAAAATCAAGTTGCAAATAGAAAATTCGTCAAGTAATTATTGACGTATCCATTATAAATTGTTAGAAGTATGTGGTTGTAACAAAAAGTTAATACTATTGTACATAGTAGTTATAATAGTTAATCAGGTTTGAATCTTAGTCGACTTTACTTACCTCTAGTTTCGATTATGAATGCCTCTTTCTATTGAAAACTAAAGGGTTTGAACAAAAATAAGTAGTAATAATAATTGACCATATAGAAATAATTAGGAAACAAAAAGACACTGAAAATCATACTACAAATTAAATTACATAGTGGAGCATTGTGCTGGAGCCTGGAAAATAGATGTTCATTGTGAGATCTATATCAGTTCCTATTTCCAAGTCAATCTCCCAACCATACAGGGTCCATTATGTTAGAGACTAAAACAAAAAAACCACCTCATACTTGTCACTCTTTTTCGTCCAATTTGTTTATTAGTTAAAGTTATAAAATAGGTTTCACTTCAATGTCAAGGCCAGTTGCCATGTGAAGAAAAACTACAAATAGAAAAGCCAATAACATTTAGTTATCATGTGCTAGAATCTAGATGGACCAATCATACACAGGAGGACCCCATCCTCAGATCTTTTCACTGTCCCTTCCTTGCTTCTTCCCATACATCTACAGACACTCATAAGCACATATAAATGGTGAGAATATATTATTTGACACACAAAAATCCGACACCATATGAATTGCAATCCTCTAGAAAATGTTATTTGAAGAGATATAAACTTATTGAATATAATAAAATGTCAATATCTCTTCAAATGACAATTTTCATAATAGAGAGGATTTTAACTTACGATGAAATACATTCTGATTTTTAAACTAATCATTTGTCATATTTTAAAAAACTTCTTCCAAATTAGTTCGTTCGTAGGAGACTAACTTAGATGTTTAAATTTTTGTTAAAGTTTATTTTAAGAGATTATTTATATATATTTTATTAGAATTTATTTTGAGTACAAATTAAAAGAATTCGAGTAAGACTTAGATTTTCGTCTAAAAAAAAATAAGACTTTGATTTATTTAATTTTTTTATTTTTAAAGGAGACTTTACTCTTATTTTACATTCCTAAAGTTTAACACAAATTATCAAATTATTTTGAGTAATGATATATGTACAACTCTTTGGTACAACTTTGATTTTCTTTCATTTAATTGGTCAAAAATAATAGAGAAATAAAAAGGAAGAGAAAGAATAAAAAAATAATGTGAGTATGAGAGAAAAAGTTGTCAAAAAGTTGTTAGAAAATGCTTGTATAAATATCATTACTCAATTATTTTTATGAAGCATATTCTTTTTTTCTGGTGGCCGGTGTTTGAACCCCAAACCTTGCATATATTATGCATTGTCCATACCAATTGAGTTTAACTCACGAGGACTTTACGAAGTATTTTAATCATAGGTTGATCATTTCCATTATTATAAATATAAAGTGAACAACAATAAATTGAAAGTAACACATAAATAATTAGAAGGTGTAATCAATTAAAAAAGGAAACTAGTATTAAATTAAAAACTGAAAATAAGAGAAATTATTTTATTCATTGGAAAGTTATTATGGGATGAGGGAGTAGTTACTGTTGTGGTTGTTATTTAGGTTTTTTTTTAACAGATGCATTTTGGGATTGTTTAGAGAGAAATAATAAGCAAAAGTGGTTGGTACGAGTAAAATCTCTGATACCAATCTGAAAGCTCTAATTGTCTTGTGTCATGGGAAGATGAATTTGGAAGGAAAGAAAGTGGGACCTTATAACAGATTGGCAATCATGCATAATCAATCGATGGTTTGGAATTTCATTCTGCAGTGTGTTCAAAGTTATTCAATTTAAGCTATTGGGAAGATGTGAATAAAAGAATTATTTTTTAATTTGAGATTTAAACTCACATTTGACACATCACATCATCTCTCCTTCAAGTAATCTAACATATAATATCCATCATTCTCTCATCAACACAAACTAGAGCTCTAATACGATTATTGGACCATGAGAGAGAGTCTCACTAAGTTGGATTATCACATTGAGTTAAGAAGAAACACACAAGTAAGATTGTACATCATACTTTTCGCCCAAAACCTTAAAACATTGGATCATAGATAATCTCACTTATATATTGTTTAACCTCAACTCTTTAGGAAACTTTAACTTAAAAACAATAACATGTGTTAGGATGCAAGAAGTTAAGAACACACTTAGTTCTAAATTACACATTTAACTGGGATTTTGAGCTTCAAAGTTAGACACACAACAAATGCTATTTTATCAAAATATTTTACTCCCTCTGTCTGATAATATAAGCAAAAATTCGTCATAAAAAATTAATGTATTTAGTTCAAAATTCATACCAAATAAATTAACTTATGTTGACTCATTTTTGCTTACATTTTAAGACGAAGGGAGTATTTATCTAAAATCTCAAATGAAACTACATGAGTCGACTTCAGATTAATTCTTCATCTCAAGTTTGAAATCTTGAGAATGCATTGGTGTTAATTTTTTAAGAGTTTTGTTATCATATATAATCCTAATGGCTCAAGAAATCTCTCTTTGCACTTATAATCTTATAGTAGGTGAGAGAATATTATAAATGTTTTTTTTATAATTAAATAAAAATTAGTCAAAGACATCATTTATTTGTTTGTGGGTCTTGTTAACCAGTGTCCCCGGAACACTAGTTAAAGAAACAAAAACAAAAATATTTACATTGAAAACATAATTTTTTACATTTTTTTAATTTTGACTACACAAGTTCCAAAATCCTTATATTATATTTGGTTTCTTTCCTTTGTTTTTATATCTTAAATGAAATTAGACTGCCGGCTACTAAAGCATAGTGGGACAGGATTTCTGAAAACAAGAGTGTGTGATGTCTGATAGAATATTTAGTACCTTACACGTAAGACATGATGGAAATTCTAGCTAATTGGGGAACATCAATGCATGAACGAGTTATGTACTTGATTTAAAGGTATTGAGGATAGGCTCAAAAGGATAAGAAAAAGGGTTTTATTTATATAAAAAAGCATCCTCTTATAGTTTATATGGTCATAGTCTCGACAGCTTAGTATGGTTTTTTTTTTTGGCAAAATATTGATGAATTTTATTTCCTTAGATCTAGATTCATGGATTGAATATTGTAAAACATATAGATTAGGATTTTTTGTTGCAAGTATAGAGTAGGCTAGATTCTTCTTTTAGAAATAAATTTAAATTAAGGGAGCAACAACTCGTGTAAATTTAGAGATAACCACACAATTTTGTTTTACAATGAAATTTATATATGTATAATACTGATTGCAAAATTATATCCTATAGAGAAATGCTAATACGTGTTATTCAGACACTGTTTAAACATCTAAAAGTAGTAATTTTTACATTGAAAATTGTGTAATTATAACTTTTATGTGTTTGACTTGTATTTTCAAGACCCTATACTATAACTCAAGTCACGGTGTATTCGAATGAAATGTTGGGTCATCTTCTAGGAGGCTACATTATTATTTTTTCGATGACAAATGTATAAAAATCCATTTAGACACTTGAGTTTGAATCTTGTCGTTCATGATGTGAAGTCTTCTTCAACGTAAAAGAAAAAAATCTTGATGATATATAAGTATCTTTGTTAGAGTTCTTTAAACTAAGACTTTCCTTAACTCTAATGATCATTCTAAGATCAAACTTGCCAAAATTGTTGTATCTTCGACATCAACCATATCAACTTTGGTCTATTTGATGTAAAGAATTTGAATTTATGACAACCGATGTCAACTTGAACCTTAAAAATGAATTTTGTTTTTAGTATATCATTTTTCTTAAAATAATTTCTTTCCTTAATTTTCATTATGTATTTTTAACTTGCTCTTTCAAAAAAAAAAAGTTGATAAATTGTTTTATGTACAAAAATATAAAAATGAGTTAATTTAAATTTCTTAATTATATAGGCTTAATAGCAGTTTTCGCCCCCTAACTTTCACGAAGTTGTGATTTTGGCCCTCTAAGAAAAAACCTACAAAACCGCCCCCTAAGTTTTGCAATTGTACGAGTTTTGGCCCCCCAAGGCAAAAAATAAATAAATAAATAAATAACACGTGGCACCTGACTTAGGGTGTCACGTCAGCATAGACTGAGTCAAAATTGGTCTTGGGAGCTAAAACTGCCACATGTGCAAAATTTAGGTGGCGGTTTTGTAGTTTATTTTCTTAGGGGCTAAAATCATAACTTTAGAAAAGTTAGAGGCTAAAACTGCTATCAAATCTTTTTATTATTATGGAAAAAGTTGTTTATTGCAAAGAAATCACGATCACAAACTTTAAACTCTAATTGTAATAAACTCTCAAATTTTATTTTTCAAACTAGAGGAATTGTGAATGTTATTTTATAAAACCTAAAATGAAGAAGTTGTAATTTTCTCATATTATTATTATTATTATTATTATTATTATTATGGAAAAAGTTGTTTATCGCAAAGAAATCATGACCACAAACTTTAAAATTTAATTGTAACAAACTCTCTAATTTTATTTACCACTCATATACTTTGCCAACCGTTCATGTATTGTGTCAAACGAGATCTAACAACGAAAATGCATTCGCAAGACATTCGTGAAACAGTAATTAAAAACCCAAGGGGCATGTCTTAGACTTTTTCTTTTCTTTTTTGCACAATTTTCTTGTTCCAAGGTATTGCGGGGTGGTGGGATGAGCAATTAAAAACATAAGAGAGTGTTTGTTTCACGGACTCAAAAACTCAAGAATGTAAAAATAAAAGTTTTATTTCTGGGTATTTAAAAAAAAATATTTGGCACACTCTTAAATATTCATAAGAAAATTGGTAATTATTTTATTTTAAAAAAGAAATATCAAAATTCCATGCAAACCCACTTTCCATGAAAGTGTTGAAAGTTGTGAGATGTTACTTCATTCTTAGAAACCTCGATGGCTCAATTTTGTAACAAACACGAGTATACTCATTCTCCAACCATCTATTTATATAAATGTAAATCTTATGGTGTGTTTGTTTCAAGTTATATTTGTTGATTCTCGGGAATAAAATGATAGGAATATATATGCCTATGTTGTTGCAAGTTTACTAAATTTTATTCCCGGGTATAAAATGTTCATGGGAATAGAAAATTTTTCCCTAGGAAAAGGATGAGAATAAAGTTCCCATGAAGATGGTAATAAATTCATAAATAGTTATCTATTATAATCCCTATTTTTATGGTTCCTAGGAATATTATAAAGTTAACCAAACATATTTTTCATAAATACCTTGGAATAGAATTCTCATATTTATATTCCAAGGAATGTTATTCCTACAAATAAATTTGATAAACTTCAAACAAACACACCCTTAAACTTGAAACAAACACCAAACTTTTTTTTTGGTGAATTTTTTTTTAGGGAAAAAAACCCAAAAGTAAAGATCAATTTTAATCCCTCAATTATTTCTTGAGGGTCAATTTAGTCTTTAACAAGTTAACTCACTTGAATTGATTTCGTGGTGTTGACTTGATTTTAGAATATGTTCGTCTTAAGATCTCGTGTTCAATTTCCTCCGTTACTAATTTTGCTGGACTAATCCGTACATAATCTTGTTTTAGCTTTAAACAAAATCAAGTGATAAATGATAAAATTGAACACCTCGTATTTGGTCGATATTTTAAAAAAATACTATTTAAAAAAATCAACCTAAGGAGATGAACTTTCTAGAGGTTTTCTGCTACATGGATTTTTCTCCATTGTGTTCAAATCCTTAAAGATCTAATCCCAATTTGATAAGTATGCTACATTGATTCAAGACATCAAAGACCTCCTCAATCTTGACCGACTAGCTTCCATTGATCACACTCCTTGAGAAGGAAACCGTTTCCCAGCTAAGACCGACGCTTCTTCCACTGCAGAGTATGTTGTTCACACCACCTCTCCAACATGATTATCTGACCTCTTAACTCTAGACTCTACGGAAACTTGATTTCGTAGACTTTAATTTTATTTTATTTTTGTTTTTTTTCTCTTCTTTTCCTTTTGTTTCTCTTAGCTTTGTAACCAAAAAAAACTTTCCTTCACATTTTTATTCGAGGGACAAACTAGTCCTTCAATTAATTTAACTGAGAACTAAAACCTAAAAACAACAAAACTGAGATACCGGCGCTTGTTGCATCGTAATAGTCGGAGTCACACCAAAGATGAAGGTGGTTGCACTTGTTAGCGGCGGCAAAGACAGTTGCTACGCCATGATGAAGTGTATTCAATACGGCCATCAGATCGTCGCTTTGGCGAATCTGATGCCGGTTGATGATTCCGTCGACGAACTCGATAGCTACATGTATCAAACTGTTGGTCATCAAATTATCATCAAATATGCTGAATGTATGGGATTGCCATTGTTCAGGAGGCGAATTCAAGGTTCCTCAAAGCATCTTGAGCTTGGTTATAAAAGGACTCAAGGTGATGAAGTTGAAGATATGTATATTTTGTTACGCGAAGTCAAAAGGCAGATTCCCTCTGTTACTGCTGTGTGTTCTGGTGCCATTGCATCTGATTATCAGAGACTTCGTGTTGAAAGTGTTTGTTCGAGGTTAGGTCTTGTTTCTTTGGCGTATTTATGGAAACAAGATCAATCCTTGCTCCTCAATGAAATGGTAATTGGTTGTTGTATTGCATGTATGTGCAATTGTTTATGTTTATGCAGATTTTAATATTTTCTTCACGAATTAAGCGTGATGAGGATGTTGTGTGGTAAGACTAGACAAGATATGATTAGAAATGACAACATTAGAGGGAAAGATCGGGTAGCACCTATAGTAGAAAAGATGTGGAAACTAGGTGTAGGTGGTTTGGGCATGTAGTGAGAAGACACATTTTGTGGCAAGGAGCGTAAATCAGATGGAGCGTAGTCGTCAGATCACTAGAGACAGAGAAGACCTAGAAAAATTATGAGAGAAACTATTAAGAAAATGTGTTAGATAGAAATATGATATATGATAGAAAATTATGATGTCGTTTGATCCATGTAGCCGACCTCAATCAGTTGGATAAGACTTGGTTGTTGTTCTTGTTGCTGTTGTTGTTCAAATAATTCTAACTCTGTTTTTGTCCTGACCAGATTGCAAATGGAATAGTAGCTGTAACTGTGAAGGTATAACTTGTTTGACTTTGCTTTTATTGATTATATTGCTCTCTTTTTTCAATCTGTATATGGGAGGAGTTTCTATGTTCGTATCATATGGCTCTTCTAAATCATCATCCATGAGAGATCTTACTTTTGCTTTGATCATATTGAGCTCCTCAACCGATATCAATGGACAACATTTAAAGGTTCCATGATATGCTAATGTGGCTATATAGTATATACTCTTAAAAATAGGGTTGCTTTGAATATATGGTTGTTGAGTACGAGAGATATGCACCCAAATTATGAAAGACTTAACAAGTGAAACCATTTCCTTTTACATAGGAATTCACCTGTTTTTGTAATTTTATGTACTTGGATAATTGTTATTTTGGAATTTAATTCTTTATCTATTTCACAAGGTAGCTGCCATGGGTTTGGATCCTGCAAAGCACTTGGGTAAAGAATTAGCCTCGTTAAATGCTTACCTGCATAAATTGAAAGAGTATGTCAAATATGTTCAACATTCCTTTTCTCTGTGTATATATATAGGTTCTTTGAAGTATGTAGATTGACATTATTCTATGGTGTTTTTGCATATAAATGAATTCTGTGTACCTCTTTTTGACAGGTCATATGGAATCAATGTTTGCGGAGAAGGAGGGGAATATGAAACATTAACTCTTGATTGCCCGCTCTTTATTGTAAGTTCCTACCACCATTGATGTGGTTAACTGTGAATTGCTTATGTTTTTGCTATTGTCATATGATCCTCAGTTTTCCATAAAACTGGGCTCAATTTACACTCGTTCATTTTCAATGCCTGTTATGTGTTCCTACTGATCTTGAAAATTCGATCTTGTAAACTTATTACTAATTGTGCCTTAAACTTATGATCAATATTTTTCTTCCGTTTTCTTCTGTATCTATTCGTTCCTTATATTATTTTTTCCTTTCAGAATGCTCGCATTGTGCTTGACAAATATCAAGTTGTGATGCACTCTTCCGATTCCATAGCTCCTGTGGGAGTCCTTCATCCCTTGGAATTTCATTTAGAAAACAAGGCAGACGACCGCTCTTTAAAAACACAAGACAAAATACATGAGATTTCTATGCAGAAATTGGGATCTGTGTTTGAAGTGCATGACGGTCTAGAAAGTTTCGAAGCCATATGCAAGCCTCTTGATCGCACTTATCCAATTGACGTCGTAGAACATAAATTTAACATTTCAAGAACAAATAACATGAACACGTTCTCCATGTGTTGTTGGTTGCAAGATTCATGCAATGGTAACAGTTATTCTATATTCTTAATGATTTGAGTCGCGTCTTACTCTTCCACATTATTTTGTTCTTTGACACATCACTCTTATTTCTTTATAGCAGATTTGCAGGAAGATTTAAAGATTATTTTGAGGAAAATTGAATCGCAACTAGCAGCGTTTGATTTTGGCTGGGAGAATGTACTCTATATACACCTTTACATCAATGACATGAATAAGTTCTCTGAGGCAAATGAGACATATGTGAAGTTTATAACACAGGAGAGGTGCCCATTTGGCGTCCCATCTCGAAGTACAGTTGAAATGCCTCTACTTGAGATGGATTTTAGTAGAGCATACGTTGAAGTTTTGGTAGCAAATAATAAAGATAAAAAGGTTTTGCATGTTCAGAGTATTTCTAGTTGGGCACCTAGTTGTATTGGGCCATACAGCCAGGTAAACACGCACTGCTAGCAGCTGTCAATTATTTATCAACAGAAAAGCAAGATTACATATATCATATATATCCTGCTTCATTAATATTATTGTGAAAATTGACTTGGGACATCTTTGGTAGCCGTTGAAGCTGCTTATTGTCGATTCAAGTTGATTTATGACAAACCTTTACTTTGTGTTTCTTTAATTTGATTAGCATCATATAGGAACAGTTTATTCTTTGGAAGTGGGATTTAGCTATACTGAAATCAATGTGAAATATTCTGGCACTGGTCCAAACAGTATCATGTCAGTTTCAATTAGTATAAATACAATTTGACAAGATTTAAAATCATTGGAAATAGTTTAATTGATTTTTTTTTTTGTTCGTGTAAATGTAAAATGCATTTATTCTTTTTTGAACATAACTATTAAGGATTTGAGTGCTCTCACTCAAGCAATTCATAGAATGTGTAGAAGTTTGTTGTTAAAGTGTCTTAAGTGAAATATATGTCTGCAGTGTGCTTAAACTAATTTTGGTTGATCCCCAAAATGATACTTTAATTCCTTGTACTTCATTCCTTCATCCTTAAATAAATATGTTAGGGCATTGTAACTAGGAGTTGGGGTGTTCTTATTAATGGAGGAAACATAGACAAATAACAGTAAAATTGAACAGTGAAATTCACTAAGTTTAGGGTTTGCTTACTTCATAGTTCATACTGTTGTTAACATAATAAATCTAATTTATGATACAGTTAACCAATTTCAAATGCTATCTGGTAATTCTTCTGTAATTTCTAATGCTTCTTTACTTGCAGGCAACTTTGCATGAGGGTATACTTCACATGGCTGGTCAACTGGGGCTTGCCCCTCCTACCATGAATCTTTGCAGTGGAGGCCCTGGGGTTGAACTGGAACAGGCGCTGAAAAACAGTGAAGCAGTGGCAAAATCTTTTAACTGTTCAATATCAACATCTGCGATTGGTTTTGTTATTTACTGTTCTAAAAATATCACTTTATTGGAGAGACTCGATATCGAGAAGAAACAAGAAACAATCCTCAGACAAATGAATATAGCTGAATTACAGGAAGGCAAAAAGTGCATAACATTAGAACCCATATTCCTTTATGTCCTTGTTCCTGATCTACCAAAAAGGTACTCTAGTTTCTTAACTATGCATCTTGTTTGATCATCATTCCATTGATATGCAATTAGTGAAGAAGGCCCATCTGTATAGGTTTAGAGATTATAATTTGCTATCTTATAATTTATTTAAGCATGCTTCCTTTGCTATTTTAAGAGTGTGAACCTTTATGAGTTACTTTACAAAATTATCTTTATTAATGGTATGGGAAAGAAAAGTTAATATAATGAGAAGAAGAGAGTAATAAATAGTAAAGGTATAAAAGGATAAGAAACATTTATGTTTAATTGATATCGTAAAACACCCTATAATTTGGGACAAAGTTTTCTCCAAAGTGACACTTTAAGCTAATCAGAAACAGAAAGTAAAAAATACAAAAGAAAAATGGACACCTATTTGGTTTGTGTGATTTGAGTCATTTTCAAACATATATGTTATGTAATCTGGAATTTTTTTATTTTCTTTTGCATTCCATTTTTTATTGGTTCCTTGGTTTTTTCTAATATTTCCTCAAAATATTTATGGCATGGTTGCTAACAATTGTTTTGGGTGAATATACGTGTGATCGCTTTCCAGAGCATATGTTGAAGTGAAGCCCATTCTTTATGTCGAGGATGGTGCAGATGTAGAAATTGAGACCATCACAGAAAAATCTTGTTCAAAGACATCATGTTATTGGGGTTTCAAGCATGAAAGTTGGCATGATTCTTGCTTTCAGAAATGTGTGATTCCCGGAAAGCTATGTGCCATTATATTGTCAATCACAAGTGATCTGGCTGCAAAGATATCTCCTGATTCTTTGCCTACTGATAATGTCAATAATAATGGTCAATACTCTCTACCTAAATCACGAATGGAGCAGTTGTCAAAGTTCTGCATTTATCTTCTTGACAAAGTTCTAATAGATAACGACTTTGCCTGGGAAAATATAATGGTTAGTATATTTATCAAAATATCACATAACGGATTAATTTTATTCCTCCATTGTTTCGAACATATATTTGTTGTGCATTCGGTATGAAACCCTTTTCCTGTTTTCAAAATGATTTTTCATCGATAATCTCCGTTCTAGATTGTACTTTCTTCCTCAATCATTTTGGGGAGGGAGATATTATAGATACAAATAATTTGTATGGCTCCTCGTGTTCTTTTGCCTTCAAAAGGCATCCATGCATTTTTGGGCCTGAGTAAAGGAAGATGGAGTACAATATAGGATATTAACAAAATACACTAGCAAATTGTAATAATCTTAAGATAAAAAGGCCAGTGATCAAATTTATTATTCTACTGCCCCTTTTTGTTTTGTATGGTCCTAATCTTTCTCGGACAATTTAACATTTTGAATTCATTTCTCATGTCATGCAGAGTTTGAGGTTCTACATCCCAGTAAGCCTTCAAATGTCAGTGGAGCTGATACAGCCTATGTTCTGCAATGCACTTTTTGAACTTTCTCAAATAAGTCAGAGGGAAGTTAAAAATATTGAGCCAATCTTCAACATAGTTCCTGTTACAGGTGCTGGGCGGTCTGCTTCATCCATAGATGATGTAGTGACCTGCGAACTACTGGCTCAGAAATACTGAGTATATCAGCTGATGTACAAGTTTTTTTTTTTCCTTTTCAAATTTGTTGCATTAACCTTATTTTTTAATTAAAAAATATATCAAATAGGATCAATGGAATAGGTTTTATTCAGCCATTTAGGTTCTTTTGCTGACTTGGCGGTGCTTTTAAAAAAAATTGGGCAGAGCAGACTATACATTGATCTTCGCCAAGGTCTGATAAAATTCCGGAGCTACCCTTTTAATTTTATGAATTAAACAGAATCTACAATATTCAGATGTATGGAACGCTGTATATTTTTTTCAAAATGTAATTTATATAGATAGGTGTACTGTAAACCCAAACTGTTTCTTATCTTTTTGGTCAATCTTATAATGAGATGATTATTTTTGTCTTTGGTTTGGATCACCTACGTAACTTTGCCTTTTGTTAACAAAGCTACAAACAATAAATCAATTTTAGGTTAGTTTAACTAAGTATGACGGGAATCTGTTTGTCTTTTCCGCTTGGTGTGAAACTCTTTTTAATTGTTCAAGAGGTGTCAGCTCAAGCTCATCGGTAAAAGTTTGACTTTGCAACCTTGATGACTAGTTCTACTTTATATCTACCTTAGATCCATCTTCTAGCTTTATAGATGAACATCAATGTCTACTTTTTAATTCTGGAGTAAACAAATTACCAAATTTGCATCATTTGAATGTGTACTTTCAAACAATTTATTATTAGGAGTCCTACATTGAGCAGATAAAAGTATGTCAAAATAAGTAAACGTGACATTGTATAGAAAGATTAAAAACAAAAGATGATATTTGTACATCAAAAACTTCAAACTTTATTTTAAAACAAGTTTTTATCTTTACATACACCGTATTTCGTTTTTAATCCATTTATAATGTCACATGTACAGCCTTTACAACAAGAATCAAGCTGTTGAGATTCAAAACTAATTAGTATCAAATATATGATATTTACACATAGAATACAAATGAACAATAAACTGTATTGCTAATTATTTTTTGGATGACAAAATAAATTCTTTTCAAAACCACATTTATAAATTTAAGGGTCACAACATTGTTATGCATGATCATTTGAACTCTTTTGTAGGAGACAATTATTCCTAATGATGCCAAAAGTGTCGAATGTAGATAACATCAAATCATATTAGAGAGGAAGAAAATTGGAATAGAGGCCTAAAAAAGTTTGGAAGTTAATGGTTCAAATTCAAAGAAAATTTCTTTCAAGAAGGGGCATATATGTAAACCTAAGGATGAGTGGGGAATTAGGGATCAAAGATTTTATAATTTTCAATTTGTCTCTTCTTGCAAAGTGGAGATAGTGTTTGTTAAGTGATGATAAAACACTGTGGAAAGATGTGTTAAAGGCAAAATTGGTCAGAAATTGTGATTATCCTTCAAATATTCTATTTAGATATAAGTTCAAACTTACATCCCTTTAGTGGAAGGATTTATGTGCTTTAGGAAAGGGATTGAAAAATGTCGTATATTGGTTTTGGGAGTCTGCAAAGAAAAGTATTGGTAATGGAGGAAGCAACGTTCTTTTGACATGATATTTGGATAGATGGTAAATCTCTATTATCCAATTTTCCTAGACTCCTTTTGTATCCACTCAAAAGGATAACAAGGTTAGTCAAATGGGTTGATGAAGAATGGCGTTGAAAGTTTGATTGAAAGATAGATCTTTTTGGAAGGGAGGAACACTTGTTGGAGGAGCTTTTGAATGGATTTGGGTCCTTGAATCTACAAATATCTTCGCGGTAAAATCTTTATACGTCACTTAGAGTGGTGAAATTCTTCATCCGACGGATTTAAATGTGACGTCTAGAAGAGGACTAAGGGGTAGCTTTGTTGGAAGAATTTAGTATGCAATTATTAAATGGACCAGAAGGGGGTTATTTAACCCAGTAATACTATTTCACACCTTAACTATTTTTCATCATCTTCTTTCGCTAAAAAACATTGAAAGGGCTTACACTCATTTGACATTCAACAACTTGGATGTTAAAAAATTGTGATCAAGTCACATCTCTTATACTTTACTCGAATTGTGAGATAAATACTATTTACACTTTCCTCTTTATCTAATAAATTTGGATGTTAAAAAAAACATATTACAAAGATCAAAAACAAAAAATAAATCTCCTAAAAGAAATATGAAAAATATATTTATTTTTTGAGGTGGTAAAAAATAAATATTTAGAAAGACATTAATTTAAGAGAAGAGTAGTGATATATGTACATCCATTTGGAGACAACTTTGATGACAACCTTGTTTTTCTCTCCACTTATTGGTCAAAAACAATGGAGAGAGAAAAATGATGAGAGAAGAAAAGAACATAATGTGAGTATGAGAGAGAAAGTTGTCTAGAAGTTGTCACAAAATGGTTGTACAAATATCATTTCTCTCAAGAGAAATGCTAACAAATGTCTTAGAACATTTGCTAAGAAACTCAAAAGAAAAAGAAGTTTATCTTAAAAATGATGTATTAAACATCTTTAAACTTTAAAAATGAATTTTTTCTACGACAAATTTATAATTTACTTTAATTTTTGAATTCTTTTTACTATGTTTAAAAAAAAATAAAAAAATTAACAGTGCAAGTTGCTTCTTCTTCATTTCAAACAAAGAGTTTGAAGTTGCAGTACAGATATTCCCGCCAGCCAGGTATCGTTCCTTTCAAACCGGATGTCATGTCATCGTCATCAATGAGCAGCAGCTGTAAAAACACGGCTTCCAACTCTGAGAACCTTCCACCACCACCACCACCACCACCACCCACTTCCCCTGATTTATGGTCACAAATCGTTGCCGAAGAAAACCAACACTACGATAATCAAATCGACATCGTTTTCCGCAGAAGAAAGCCTCGCAATGACCCAAATAATGTTAACTCGTTAGTAACTAACTCCTCATTCTTCTTCTTCTTCTTCTTTGCGATTCTTCACATTTTTATTTTATTTTAGGGTTATGAAACTGTTTTTGCTTTTCATTTTTGCAGAAAAAACTCCGATGATATTCCCCGGCGTCCGAGTCGAGTGAGTTTCGCTGACCCAATTAAGAGAGTTAGTTGGAAACGCTCTCTTTCTACCAGGTTTGTTCTCAATTTCTATAAAGTTCCTATTTTTCAGTGAAATTGATTCTAGAGGTGTAGAATTGTTTTAACATGTTTGGATGTTTTTCCAGTAGAATTGATTTTAGTTTGAAGCTATGATTTGTAGCATTTGATTCCAAATTTGAATTTTGCACTTCAAACTATTCTTCGACTCACTTCTGTAGACATCTATCCAAACAAAAACACTTTACATTCAACTCTATTTTAACTAAAATCAATTCATTCAAAATCAGTTTTTCTCATTGTGGAACCAAACTTGTTCGCTCTATTTCTTGTTTTTCTTTCTAATTTATTGGAAATTCCTTTCAACAGAGGGAGGACAAGTGTAGCAGTTGGTGCTTCTTTGGTTTACCGACCTGAGCTAAAGAAAGACCGAAGAAAAGGCAAACCACCTACTCATCCCAAAGTATGCTTTTGTTACCTTAGTTTTTCTGAGGAAATTAACAACTATGATTTTCTTCTCATTTAGAACAATTATGTAAGATGATATCCAAATCCATGTTGTTCTATTTTTGAAGACTTAAACTATTTGTTTATTGTTATTTGTTGGTTTGGTATGTATAGGGAAAGAATGCTAAACCTCCAAATTTTGATAAGGAGAGATTGTACTTTCAAGAGGTTGATGCTTTTGAGTTGATGGAGGAGAGTCCCTCTCCGAAAAAAGTTGGCTCATGGATTGCAGGCAATGTGACGGAAGAGGTCCCATTACCATCAATATGCTCCAGATTAGAAAAATGGTTACATGCCAGAAGATTAAACCCCAGATGCGGTCCCTCTAGCACACTATCCAAGATCCTTGATACCCCAACAATGAAATTAGAAACCATTTATGATCGCAGTTCAGATTTCAGATTGAGATCATTAGATCGAAGTGAAATGGAATTAGAAAATATTTATGATCTTGATCACAATTCTTCAGACTTCAGATTGAGATCAATGGATCAAAGTGAGCTAAGCAATTCACAATTGCAGAATTTAAAAAATGGAGAAACTAGAAGTTCAAACGATGCAATTCTTATTAAGAGTGAAAGTTGCGAAGATATAGAAGCTGGTGTAAAGAAACTTTCTCTGACATCAACATCCTCATTTGATGACCATAGTAATCCGTTTGCTGTTCTATTAGAAACTTGTGGGCAGTCGGCACCATCCATGTTAGAGGATCTGTTCTCTCGGTATAGGTATGTTTCCTTTTTCCTAGTAACGTTTAATCTTGGTTTTTGGTCTACAAAGGTTTATGTAAGTTGGTGCTTAGAGAGACAATTTTTTTCTACTTCTTATGCCACACACTTCTATAGTTGTGGTGGGTACAATAGATGCTTTTTTGGTGCTTGGTATTCTTATTATTAGTTTTCAGTTGCATGACAAATCTGTCTACATTTCAATATTGGTACATGACATTACAAAGTTGATTTGATGTTCGGTTAACTAATTAGGTGAATATAATTTTCCTTTATATTCATTACAGTTTTCTGATGACGCATCAGCTGTTAAACTGGAAAGAAATTTCATTTTTCCCCTTCAAGACCACAGGGGGACTATTTATAGATCTTAATTTGTTTTCAATTTTTCCTGTTTGTGTAATTTCCATTAAGGTGCAAGGTTCATTCGTGTGCATTATTGCCCTTAGCACTCATTGAAATCATGCAAAGCACCTCAAATCTAGTGTACTAGATCCACATTTTCAATTGAGAAGTTCTTTAATTGTAATTAAGAATGCTATAAATCCCATTTTTTCTTCCATCCTAAGTATTTTTTTGTTTGTTTGTATTATTCTATGTCCTCATTCATATAGGAATGCCGTTTTTCTTTTTCCAGTGGTTCAGAAACAGTTGTGAAAGTTGGTGAAGGAACATATGGAGAGGCTTTTAAGGCTGGGAACTATGTATGTAAAATAGTTCCTTTTGATGGGGATTTCAGAGTGAATGGAGAAGTCCAAAAGGTAATTGTAATTTGTAATATATCATAATATTTTTGTCCCCGAGAGGGATTTTTTAAATAAAACTATGTTTACCCTACTTCGGTTAGAATATATGATGAAACATCTTGATCAGTATATTATTAAATTTGATTAAAGTGGTTGGATCTTGGATGCTGTGGTCACGGATAAACTACTAGTATTGTTATGTTAATGAACTATGCGGCTTTATGTACTACAGATATCAGAAGAATTGCTGGAGGAGGTGTTTCTTAGCAAAACGCTTAATCAATTAAGAGGAAGTGGAGTTTCTAATAATCTATGCAGAACATTCATAGAATCCATAGAGTGAGTATCTTACTTAAATAATTTGAAGGTGCTGATCAAAACCATTTTCCATGGGAAAACTAAAATTTTGTTTCCAATTTTACCACTAACCATAGTTTTTGACTTTTCCACCATTGGGTTTGTACTTTTGCCATTGCGGCGTGGGTGACTCTATAGAAATGTGATGGTTAGAAGAGCCTGCTCCATAATGCATGGCTTAAAAGTTGTTTTGCTCTATGTCCTTGGCACAAATTTTTACTCATTTGCCTCTAAGCACTATGGTCTCATCTATATGTGGTTCGTCTTCTGTGACAGATTTAGGGTGTGCCAAGGTCTTTATGATGCTGACCTGATTCGAGCATGGGAAGATTGGGATCGCAAACATAATTCAGAGAATGATCACCCAAAAGAGTTTCCAGAGCAACAGGTTTCCTGTTTTACCGTGTTGATTATGGACTTGTGTGTATTTCTAATTTAAATTTCACTTACCGTAATATATTGTTATGAACATAAATGACGGGCATGAGTTTTTTAGATACTAGCTTAAGTGAAATAACTAGTTTTTAGTTCTGTTTCACAGATAAAAGTGTTATGTGGAAAAATGGGTTTGAACGAATAGAAATGAGGATGGTCTTTAGTTGCTCCCTATATTTTTTGTATTTACTGAATAATCCATTCTTCTATAGATCAGGAACCAGTTTGGATAAACTTTTCATCACATTTATATTACGGGATGAGAAAAATTAAAACCTTACAATGACTATAAGTCTTCTATATAACAGCTTCTCATCGTTGAGATCTATTTTTGCACCTCAAATATATACAAGTTTGTCAGATTTTTTTTTAATGTAAATTAGGAACCAAAGTGGGCCCTAGCGAGTACATTTCCCAAGCAAGAATATTTGCATTTAACAGTTTAATGTGCATTAGTATACTAACTTATGGTCACCTTTAGTATTACATGGTCTTCGTACAACAACATGGGGGCAAGGATCTTGAAAGCTTTGTGCTCCTTAATTTTGACGAGGCAAGGATTTTACTGGTTCAGGTATGTATTACATGTTATCTTATTAGTGCACGTCCGCACCTGTTAAATGCTTGCAGCTTAATGAGGGATTATGTATTTTGATTTCCATCATAAAATACAGGTTGCAGCTGGGCTTGCTGTGGCCGAGTCTGCCTTTGAATTTGAACATCGAGATCTTCACTGGTGGGTGTTCATGCAATGACTTTATATATGCAATCATATTTGTAAGATTACTAATTTATGAATATCCAATTGGTTAGGGGAAATATACTTGTCAGCCGAAGTGGTGATTCTGCAAAGTTGCAGTTCACTCTCGACGGCAAAAACTTGTTAGTCGAAACGTATGGATTAATAATATCTATTATTGACTTTACTCTATCAAGAATAAACACAGGTGAGCACTGGAATTCTTGCCTTAGGTATGCTATTGGGTCTTAAATTTGTCGCTTGCTATGATTAACTGTTGTCATATTTACACAGGTAATAGGATACTGTACTTAGATCTTTCCTCCGATCCTGGCCTATTTAAAGGCCCAAAAGGGGACAAACAGGTAAGAAATACTTATTTTGGGTTGTAAAAGTTATTTCTGATTGAATTAATGGATCAAACTATTACATTCACATGCAGTCGGAAACATATCGGAGGATGAAGGAGGTGACTGAAGATTGGTGGGAAGGAAGGTGAGATTCTCTCATATTCATTTATTATAGCCAGTTTTCACCCTACTTGGATAATAGTAGTTTGAATGCTTGGTTATAATTGTCCCATTTTGTGTGCACGCGTGTGGATTGTTCATTTGAACATAAAAGAGTGATTAAGTGTAAAATACCTCTTTGTTGTACTATTCTGGGAAAGAATATACCTATTTGGTGTATATGTAGACTGTAGTCTTGTACATATGGGATGCTTCTCAAGTCAAGTCTTCCTTGTAGACGATAAATCCCCTCTTTTGACATTCTGTCTACATGGAAATTTTTGGTTGTGTACCAAATTTTTTACATGCCATTCAACTGATTCAAGAATTATTCGACAACAATATGATAATTTGCTTTGATATTATAATATTCGACACATTGTTGACATCAGTCTTGGTATAGAATTTGCAATGTTCTTTATTGTTTTTTTGTATTTCTCAGAAACTAAATTTCTGTTGCTTTTTCAAATTTGCAGTTTCCCTAAAACAAATGTGTTATGGTTGGTCTACTTGGTAGACATACTCCTCACGAAGAAATCATTTGTAAGTCTTGTCTATTTTTAGCAAACCATATGTGCTTGTTTTGCTTATTTTCCCTATGGACATTTTGGAATTGCAATTTTCAGGTTTAGATATAACACGTTATAAAGCTTTGCATTACTCGTTTTCAATATATGATTACTGTTATATTAGTTAATGATGAGTGTTGAAATTTGGGGCCTAACTCATCCTTACAAAACCACCCCCTCAAAGCCAGCACAATGAAGGTGTTGGAGGCTGCAATGAAGGCTAACCAAAGGTCGCAATTTAGGCGACTAGGGGCGGACTGCAATTAAGGCGGAATCTCCAACACACCCCCTCACGCTTCAGCCCGGCCCAATGGGCTTGAAGTGTGGATGATGCGGGAAGCCCAACGATAGATATACGATAGGCTATGATACCATGTTTAAATTTTGCCTCCTCTTTATAAACTCTTATCAAGAGTGCTTTCTATCCAATGTGGGACTAAATCCACCCCCTCAAAGCCAGCACAATGAAGGTGTTGGAGGCTGCAATGAAGGCTAACCAAAGGTCGCAATTTAGGCGACTCGGGGCGGACCGCAATTAAGGCGGAATCTCCAACAATGAGAAAATCAGTCTTCTTCTGATAGTTTAATAAAGTTTTTGGGTGCTCATAAACTTTAGTCTTAAATTAACTAAACAATGTCACTCAGCAGAGTAGCTGAACTTATTTCTGATGAAAACAGCAAATGATTGAGCAAAAAGAAGGCAGTGTATAATGAACAATTGTTATTGCATTTGCAGGAACGAACTTCAAAGGACGAGAGAGATCTGCGCTCCTTGAAGAAACGTCTTGACAAGTATGATTCGGCCAAGGAAGCAATTCTTGATCCTTTCTTCACCGACTTGTTTGTTGAGTCTGACCCTTAACAAGATAAACTGCTGCTATTTACTTGTTAATTATGACAGAGGAGTTAGTAAAGCTGGTGATTTTTTGTTAACTTATTAGATTTCTAGCTCATCTTTTTGTATATATGCATCCCTGGTCGTAAACTTATATGGATTCCACTAAACCTTTGTGGGATCAACATAATTTACTGGGATTAATTTAAATTTCAACTAATGTAGGAATGTGTTAAAAAATGTATTTCATTCATGTTTTCCTCCCTTTATTAATGACCTGTACATGCGGTGAGCTTATTTCTTAATAATCCTATAATTTGAATTGCTTAACTCAAGAGGAAAACAATTCATGGATAGTTGCCCTTGTTTTGTGGTTTTATAGGATTCAGTGAACCCTTTTGATTGATACATATACCACTACATTGCCTCCATCACTTGCTCTGTCTTGCTTTGCTTTCGGCTAGTGAGACCTACTCATACAGTAGCACTTTTTTTTAGAGGGAAGAGGCAGAAATGTAGAATAGAATATTCCACGTGGGTAGTCCCCGTTCAATATGCATTTTTGTTAGAAGATTTTTATCATCTTAGAAAGAAAGAAAAAAGATATATTACCAGTTTAGTTCTAAATAATTTTGCTATATTGAACCATTGGACAGCAAGAACTAGAGACTTGAGTTAGTTCCATATAATATTAGTGTCGATCTATTACTACTACTAGCAATTAACCAATTACTGTTTGCTGAGCAAATATGACTGTTTATTTTTTTATGTCGACCAAACTAGATC
>Ga0315915_1002448_pt1 | contig 23422 bp, 17 predicted proteins | sample MpolbnodulesMG_FD_207738 | JGI IMG/M metagenome (GOLD analysis project Ga0315915, IMG submission 207738) | Medicago polymorpha root nodule microbial communities from Los Angeles, California, United States - branched nodules | ecosystem: Host-associated > Plants > Roots > Nodule | place: USA...
TTTATAAAATTTGAAAAAAAATATAAATTTAAGCAATATAACTCCATTATAACAAGTATTCATAATATTTGTTAATAGCATTTCAGATCTACAACATAACTATATTAAAAAAAAAATCAAACCCGAAAAAATTTATAAAATTCAAAAAAATATATAAATTTAAGCAATATAATAACAAGTATTCATAATATTTGATAATAGCATTTCAAATCTACAACATAACTATATTAAAAAAAAAATCAAAATTTAAAAATTAAACTACAACTAAAATTATAAACATATATACTAACTAAAATTTATGACAATAGTTTTCTTCAAAAAATTTATGACAATAGCATAAGTGATAACTTGTGATTTAGTGGAAATTTTTTTGGATGATTTGGTAGAGTGTTTTTTAGAGAGAGTAAAAATTTTGATTTTTTAGAGAGAGATGGTGATGATAGAGTGGCTGGAAGCTGGGTTCTGTCATGAATATGTTACGAACACAACGACAGTTAACTACCGATGACACTAGCGGCAGTTAACTGTTGCCGGTTAGCCGGGGGTATTTAGGTAATTTTTTTATGTCATTGTGAAGTTATCAATGTCAGAAAAGCAATTTTCTAAAACTAATTAAGCATTTTGGAATCTGTTGTTTGTCATTATTCTCTGCACGAGTCCTTAAATCCACTCTCATTCAAAATACTAGCAATTCACATTTATTTTCTCTCTGCTGCTCTCTCTTTTCTTATTGGATGAAGAACCCGCACTCTCCCAATTGGATCTCATGCATCACTGCACACGTTGCATAGACTATACAGTCTTTGTACCTAAGACAAAAATACAAAGGTTCCACACTGAGGGAATCCAAATGCCTATGTCTTTTACGGTATGTGTATTCTCGTGAATAATTGTGTTGTATTTGGAGCAAAAGTAAATTAGACCCCAAACATGGCGCCTTCTAGGGTGGGAGAGCTTACTAGATCTCCCACCGTGAGTGAGTGAAAAAGCAGCAAGTGCATCGTACTCCCTCCCACACCTTATCAATTTATGTTCTCTCTCCTTTCTAACTCCTTCAACTTCTCTCCCTGTTTATTTATTTCTCCAGCAACACGTCGAAATGTTTTCTTAACATAACCATTTTATATCAATTATTGCATTATTTTTCCAGAATTTTTCTAATTCTTAAGTTTTAGCCAAAAATCTTAACTTTTTCACTGTTGGAATAAGAAACGGTTCTTCAAGAGAACCATGGATCTAAACTTCAGATGGATATCCATTATATATATTATCAAATAAGAAAAAATGTTTCTTCAAGAGAAGTATGAATCTGAACTTTGCTGGAAGTTTCAAATTCTATTCAAATGTTCTAAGAAATTTCCATAGGTAGAATAAGAAATGTTTAAAATTCAATTAAACAACTTCAACTGAAAGTAACTCTTAAAAAATTCAGACACAAAGATGTTTCCTTTTCTTCAATTGATGAATGAGCAATAAAGGGCGACGAAGATAATGGGAGGATAAACAGTAAGCATGAAAGAGTTACAAAGATGTTTTTAAATTTGTTTCTTAACTGATAGCATAATGATTCTTTCCACAAATCTTCAACCGTGCAGAGATGGAAGATGATTATTTCTACAAAGGTGGATTTGGACAAAGAAGAATCAAGAGGAGAGAGAATAGAAAACCTGAGATGAAATAAAATTTATTTGGTGTTGTTAGCGCATGATAATAATCATAGAGCTCTCACTATCCAACGGCTGAAAACAAATATTTTTACTTGCCTACGGTGAGAGACCTATTAAGCTCTCCCACCCTAGCCTGAGCCCCCAAACATACATAACATAGTAAAACTCATGTTTAGATTTGTTGTGATTTGCCAAAATCAGTGACACGGTGATTTTGTTGAAATTCGAATGCGTAGCTTTGTGAAAATCACTTGCAATTTTTTTCATCAGATCATATTAGTCAAAGAAGGTAAGGATCAAGGTCAAAACATTCCACATAAACTAGGGGGTGTCCATGTTAATTTGACTGTACACACAGATTTTAGAATCTGGAAAACCATAAATAGTTAATTTGACTGTACACACAGGTTTTAGAATCTGGAAAACCATAAATAGTTGCAAGATAATAATTTATGTTGAATGGAAACAAAATTATAGAAGTAACAGAACAGAATTCCAAAGACATGTGAATGGAATGGAACACAAAGGGAAACAGAAAGAACATCGACAATTTGATTCATACCCAAACTTGAGAACCAGTTTGCATGAAATTAGATATACAAGCACAAGAATGTCTTGTAAAGAGTTTGCGCTAGTGGATTTAATACATACAAGAGCTAATATAGCAGCATAATCACAAGACAATTCTCACAGCTGTCAACATTTTTGCCTCCATCAGAATAAGGCTAGCCAGACTTGAAAAGCAAAACCGCTTTCTGATCCAAATAGAAATAAACAAAGTGGTTTGTTTCATGAGTCACATAGGAACCTGCAAAAGGAAAGAAATTTCCATGACCACAATTCAATCATTAACTAGGTTTGTCATTCAAAGAATGAAAACACCATATAGAATTATATCATTAGGCTTAGCAGGACCAGATAATTATATCCTCATTTGATTTAGCAGTCTGAATTTTGTCAAAAAAAAGAAGATAACTAAAAGTGATCTTAGACATAAATGACATGATATTTGTGATGGTTTGGATGTGCAACACAAATGACATCAAATTTGCATTAAAACTTTATGGCTTCTGGAACATCTTCATGGTATCTGAAACCTGAGCTTAATCCAAGCTTTGATTGTGCTGGGCTGCTATCCCTTGCAGTCTCTCCATCCCTATCAAACCCATCAAATATTTATATCTTTCATTCTACACTTCATGATATACAATTGCGATAAATTCCCCAAGGCTGACATCAAAAGAAAACATTTGTTTGGAAGATCTGAATATTAATTGCCATACGAGAGATCACACTCCCTTGACCCTTCTTTTCTAGAAGTAATATACTTAGAGTAATGAATCTATGTGATTACCGTTATTAGCCGTTCCAGTTTCAAAATACCAGGGAGCCAGAGGACTCTTGACACACACAAAATGTATTTAGGTGAGATGCTAACTAATAATATACAGTTTCACTGCATCAGAAATTTACTATATTGACTTATTCATAATACAATCAGACTCCTAAGTTCACCAAACAACTCCACTCCATTCATAATATCAAACTTATATAAGTTAAGCTTAAGTCGCATAGGCAGATAACACAAGTTTGACACGAGTAGAAATCACATAGGAAGATAACACAAGTTTGAGACTCAAGCAGTGCAGGCAGTGATTTTATATACACATTCACGCTAGTAAAGACATTAAGAGATTCAGAGTTGACTTCCTTTTCCAAATCACAAAAAAAAAATATATATTGGTTAATGCAGAGCAGCAAAAAATCTTCAGTATAAAATATATGAAAAATCTAAACCCTCCTCTCAGATGTATTAGACTTCATATAGAAAATCGGCACACATGTTTGTTCTACTCAGCAATATATAGCAGGCATGATATGAAATTCAAATTATAAATTTCATATGCATTTGCTTTCTTGAAGAAATTTAGACCATACGAGAGAAGAAAACATAAAAATGCAGTAAATAACAAAGTGCCACGGATTAACTCAACTTTAAATCTTTAGCATACTAACATATACACAATTTAGCATGGCGTTTGCACTATGGATATTCTCATAAAGATAGAATTAGGAACAAGAAGATGTTGGATGTCGAAAAGGGACAATCTAGTAAACTGTGAGCAGAAAAATGTTTTGGTGATGGTCACAGCAACTACTCAATTTCATAACACTCTTAAGAGTTCTTCAGGTTCTTCCCTATCAAGCCTATTCTATCCCAAGCACACACACTCAATCCGATCCAAAGTTAACAAACTAAACACTGTTTTTTCACTGAGGGGAAACCAAACAGGTATGTCGTTAAATTGGAATGATAAACTGACACAGGCAGCTATTCCGTGGAAGAGGAAAAGGACACCAAAACCCCCCTACAAAGAACACAGAACATGAAGTGGTCCTATACTTCTACGATCAAACTCAATTGGTCTGTGTTCAATTGTCATTCCTGAGTACCCCACTCAAGAATTGCTCATCTCCAGGTAGAAATTACTCAAAAAGTTTAGAACTCCAAAATTTAATCTATGAAACACGTACATTGATACACATGCACAACACTAACTCGTATACACTAATAACAATTTTAAAAAATGGAGTACATGTAATTTGAAGTGTCAGACACGCCTTAGAATTTAATTTTTTACATTAAAAAATGAGATCACTTAGACCTTCCATTTTGTAACTTCACACCACAATTAGAGAATAGAAGTAAATAGAAAAAATCTAGGTTTTCAAAATTATAACTAATGAGTTAGAAATTGGTAAAAATCGACGGCATTCCAAGCACGAAAACAATAAATTGAAGTTAAAAATGAGTAAGTTAAGCATAGAGAAATAGATTATAGATCTAATCAAGGGGAATAAGAATACCGAAATTGCGACCAACAATACAATGCCAAGTAGGACCATGCCTCTTGTCAAACTCCTTCTTTATAGTCTCTGCAACATCTTTCTCTACGTTGTGCCTCTCAAATGCCTAATTCAATTTCAAAACAATATTAGCAAAAATAAAAAATAAAAATTAGAAAAAATTGAAGAAGGAAGAAGAAGTGAATGTTGAAGAAGAGTAAGAGAGACTAACAACGACGGCGATATCAACGGCTTCCTTTTGCATGTCAGGGAGCATATCGGCACTCTTGATAATGACTTTCTTCGTTGCGGGTGTTGCAGGAGAAGCGGGTGCAGAGAGTGGAGATGTAACAAGTGGTTTTCGATCTTCGGAGAGAGATTTCGCCATTAGAGCTGCTCCTCCACCTGCGCTGTGCTTCTTCGCCTCCTCGCTCATCTTACTTTACCTAATTCTCTCTCTCTCTTGCAGATGACTGTGTGGAGAAAGAAGAAGAATTAGATTCTCCTTGTTGTTGTTGGTTCTCGGATTTTAACTCGGAGAGAATAGAATAAAATTGTTGTTTTACTTTTTACCATTCTCTTCATTGTCCCTGAATATATTAATAGTAAGGTAAAGTTTAGATTGGATGGGACGTGCGTGGGCACTCACTCACACAACTTTTTTTTTCTTCATTTAACTGCGACTAAAACTCATACATTTTAAATGTGAAAAAGTGAAGTGTCTAAATTTAAACCAACTCTTGCATATAACATCTAATATCTCGTTAAACTCACATGGATCGCCTTTGTAAATCTTTAGTAAGGATCAGAATTGATTTCAAATATGTAAAAATTGATCTGACAAATCTAGCTAACGACGGATAAAGTTGATTTTACTCGAAAATCTATACATTTTGGTTTTATAATTAATTTTCATACATAAATTTGTAATTTAAATCACTTTATTCAAACACAAATCACTTTTAATCGGAATTATTTTTAACTAAAATTGATTATATAGAATAAATTCCACCATGAGTGTCAAACACATGCTTAGCGGATTCTAGTTTGGTGACTTGATGATTTTGTTTAAATTTCTCTCTTAACCAATCATTCTTTTATCAAAATAATTTATTTTTATTTTTTTTGAAAGAACAGTCTACTTTCTTACCCTTAAACAAATTTTCATATAATAATGTTACGTTATTGTGTCATTAAAAAAGATATCAATTTATATTATATTTGACTAGCGAAAAGACGGGCACTCACGTGTCCGTCTTTCCGCTCTTTTTATTGGGATAGCGCGTGTAGATTATCAACATTTTATAGAAATTTGCGTGTAAATTACAAACGATATTATATATATATATATTAAAATTATAAGTATAGATATAGATATTTGTGACTTTCAAATATAGCAAACTTAACGAATCATAGTCCTCGTGAGCTTAGCTCAGTTGATAGGGACAATGCATAATATATGCAAGTTTCGGGGTTTAAACCCCGGCCACCACAAAAAACTTAACAAACCATATTTACCTTTTTCAATGACAACAATAATATAACAAATATAATAAAAATGCTCATCTTTTTTAATATAACACCAACAATATAACATTATTATAAGAAAATTTCTTTAAGGGTATAATTAAAATAACAAAAAAGTTAGCCTAAATTTTTTTCAAAGGGGGCTATTTTCTTTATATGTAGTATAGATATATTGTCAGTGTTAATGAAAAAGATAAACATAATTTTTGGGTTTTTTATAGTATAAAGGTCACAAACATGTATTCTGTACTTTTAATCAAAATCAAAATTTCATAAAAAATAATAATATCATTCATAAGTTACAAGCATTAGCGCAACCTGTCCATCTTTCTGTTAATATTACATAATGACAACACGGTCGATCTTGAGAATTTTGTCGTTCTGGTCCAACTACAATAAAGGTGGGCCCTCGTGATCTTATGTATAAAATTGTTTCGTTTGCACAAAGTGAGAAAACCTGAACTAAAAACATAAGTAGTGTCAAAGCGAAGATAAACAAAATTAAAGGTCTGTTTGGTAAGGCCAATAAATTAGCTTACAGTGAATAGCTTATAAGCTCATATGTCCAAAAAAGTTCTGTTTAGTAAATGTCGTCATGTCAAGAGTTTATAGTTTATTTTTCAAACGGTATCATCTTCATTGGATGTTTACACCAAAAAGTATACATATCCTTTAAATCCGATAACCTTTTACATAAAAAATAATTATATTTTGCTAGTAGTATGTACACCAAAAACACTATTTACCTTACTAAAAAACTATATTTTCCATACTAATTTGCCTTTTTATAAATAGCAATAATACTCAAATACAAATTTTGGCGTCATATATCTGACATCGTTTGAAATACATGTTTATTTCGAAGGTTCAAATTCCACTTCAAGTTCAAGTTTTTGTTTAAAATATTTTTGTATTGGGTTTGGTGCAAGCCTTCGTTGTTTTATCTTTTAAAAAAGATGTTCCATTGAGTGGAGGAGTGTGATTTTTTGTTTTTAATTCTCATTACTTGAACTCGTCAACTATTTTAATAAGTATGATTGTTGTTTAAAAATTAATGTACTATTAGCATTGATTTTCATATAATATAAGGCTTTTTTGGTGTCTGGAATGGTCGTCTCCAGTCAAGGCTAAGAGGGCAAATAGTTTGTTTACCATGTGACTTAGAGATCATTCCCACATGCGATATCAATCTTCAGTCCTCAAGTTCACCTCATTTTGTTTACGAGAGATTGTCTGCTTTAAACCTTATGTGTGCGACCACGATTTTCATAAACTACCATTATTATTAACAAAAGACGCATCATTAAATTGAGAAGTATGAATGTTGTTTATAAATTATCACTATTCTTGATTTCGAAGCAATGCAATGATATTTACAAACTACCCCCAGGGTTGTGAAACATGTGTTTGTAGTAGATACATCACTCTTTTTAAAAGATTTCTCTCCGCCCTCCACCATGCGCTCACAACTCAATCTTCGATCTAATTTCACTGAAATGGATTTAAAACACCTTAATCTAAAATAACAATACTAACATTGGCAGCAAAAAATGTATCTAGTATTGGAAACCCACATGAGAAAAAAATGGATAGAGTGGACAACACGGGTGAGAAGCGCGAGTAGAGTTGCGGATGAATAAAGTATGGGCAAATTGTAATAACGGATAATACCGAGTTTCGAAAAATAGAATTATTATATATTACTATATGTATACGTTGTTCCTGAATTATAGTTGATAATAGTCACTGTGAATGGTCCGTTCACGACACTCGTTCTCTTCCTGAATCTCTAAAAACCAAAACAAAAGCATTTTCATCGCATTCAATTCTGATTAGTTACTTACTTGCATCTTGGATCAAAAATCAAAATGAGTAGCAGAAAAGGGCACACCGTTATGGATGTTGGAGCTGATGGAGTTGCCATCATCACCATCATCAATCCTCCCGTCAATTCTCTCTCCTTTGATGGTATACTACTTTTCATTCCTCATTTCCCTTCTTCCATTTTCTTCTTCACATGCAAATTATCATGAAAAATTGAGGCGGTGATGTCGCTGAGGTGAAATTCATCATTCTTTCAATTTGAATTATGCAGTGATATAGATCGGATATAATATAGTATTGAATTGATCTCAAAACAAAGAAAATTATATTATTATGATTGAAGAAAGATAACATGATCATTATTTTATAGACATAAGAAAATGCTACACTGGTATTCCCTTTGGTTTTCATGTAAAAGGTTCAAAGAAACCACGAGCTTGTATGGATCGGGTTATTTGAGCTTATTCGCTGACATAAGTTTTATCGGATTCACTTATGAAAGCAACTTATGACATTGTTCATTAGTTGTTTTCAGCTTATTGTCTTAAGTTCTCCAAGAAAGCTTATGAAAACATATAGCATACGTGAAAACAATTTAACTTCATTTTATCTTTTGCTATAGAAATAACTTATACATAAGCACTTATCATGATAAGCGTTTGTGTTATAACCTGCAAATAAGTTGTTTATCCAAACAGGACCTAAGAGTATTGTAAGATACTATACAACTTGATGTGTTTCGGCTTCCTTGCATAAAAAGTCAGTTAGTTATAAATAGATCAATGATGCTAGTTCCAATTTCCAACAGTACACTGATGTTGTTTTTCTTGCTTATAGCATTGAAATTAAGAAACATTTCTGTCTGTCCATTTTCTTTTGCTCGTTTGTGTAATTCTATTATTTGATGAATGAGGTGGATGACGACTGACAACAGAGGATGTAGAGTTGAATTTTTGTGTGTCTCACACTTCATTTATATCCAAATATATTCACGGCTACAGTAAATTGTAGTTTATTCAATTTGTTCTTTCTCTAATAATGTCCATTGAAGCTAACTTTGGTGATTACATTGTCGCTTTCAATTTTTATGTTTCCAAATTTTGAGCATGTGTTTGTGTGAAATTCCAAATACCGCAGTATGCCGTGAAACCTCAATATTTCATTGTCCAGAATTTTCAGTGTCATTTTCTATTTTCTTCATACGTTGCTTTTTATTACTTAGGATTATACTATGTTGCTCATTTATGTTCATGTCTCTTGCCAGTACTGCGTAGTTTAAAGGAGAGTTTTGATCAGGCTATACAAAGAGATGATGTCAAGGCAATTGTTGTTACAGGTATTGCAATGTGCTTTTGAATTGAACAGCTTTCAAGTTGGATACTGTTAAAAAAATTGCGAAGGGATTGCATTTAAATATATTCAATTTTATGAGATCGACTTAGTAATTGGATAAGAACTAAGATGATATATTAAGAACAAGGAAAAGAAAATGAAACATCAAGTTACTTGTGTGCTTCCCCAGAGATAATCTCGGTCAACTTGTTTATAGCTGTGGCGTCATAGCTGAATCTTGTGTTCCTTTATTAGGTGCAAAGGGAAAATTTTCTGGAGGTTTTGATATTTCTGCATTTGGTGGTCTTCAAGAGTCAAAAGGTACTTCAATTTATTTTCGAGTGGAGTGGTGTCTTTCAAATGTATTTAAGCTCATACTAACCCTTTCCCCTACATTCATACAGAGCGTCCAAAACCTGGATGGATATCGATTGAAATCATCACTGATACAATAGAAGGTATTTGATTTTCATCAATTTCTTTATTTACATTCATTTAACATTTTGTGCTATGCTGAATCATTGAATCAATTCATTTCATTTTTTAGCGGCAAAGAAACCCTCAGTTGCTGCCATTGATGGCCTTGCCTTGGGTGGGGGCTTAGAAGTTGCAATGGTAAGAATTACTAACTGTTAAGAAAAGAAAAAAAAAACTTCTTTCATTATTTTCTACAAAATATTACCAGTTCTCTCTAATATAGGCATGCAACGCACGATTATCAACTGCAACTGCTCAACTAGGTTTGCCTGAACTTCAGCTGGGGATAATTCCTGGATTTGGAGGTAATAGATTGAACTCATCACTCTCTATTTTCATCAAGTCTACTTATATTTTGTGTGCGAATTTAAATTGAGTGCATTAAGATATTGAGCAAACAATTGAAATGAGATCTTATCACTTAACCATCATTTATGCTATTGGCAATGTTTTTATAAGGAGGGATATTTTTCCGGAGCAGTGCATTATAAATCTGATTTAAGGTAACTATGAAAAATCACGGTCAACTTTTGGCGTGCATGTCATGATTAACTTCGACTAATGTATGGACTATTTTGCATTAGTCTCTATACAGATGACTTTTTCCTTTTGTTTATTCCCTATTTTATGAACTTACTTGTAATCACTGCTACCGGATGATGTGTTGAATGACCGAGTTACCGAGGAAACTCATTTGATGTTCAAAATTTATAGGCATGCTTTTAAATTTTGATTATTATATTAAGTCAAAGTTCATAACTGAGGTGACGGCTTGATACCATGATTCTTATGTTAAATAGACATCAAACAATTTGAGAAAAGCAATAAAAACAGAGACAAGTTCGACCATGAGTAGTAGTGGTGGTTGTCCTATGGATAACTGTTCTTTTTATTTATTTTTTCCCCTATTAATGTTAAACTTGGGCTGTAAATTGTCTTAGGAACACAGCGACTTCCTCGTCTTGTTGGTCTGACAAAGGCACTTGAAATGATGTTGGTATGCTACAATTTTTACTCTCTTTAAATATACTTTTTTGTGATTCTGTTGAATATGAAGAACTGAAATAAAACCGGACCTGTCCAATTTCGTGGTTGGCGATAGACCAAACCATATATTGACCGTTCTATGTTCAAATTTCATTAAACAGGACAGGTTTTTGGTTCAGTTCTCCATTTGGAATGGAGTTGCATTTTTCATTTTACAGAAAATATTTTAGAGTTGTGACTAAGACATGGCGGTCCAATGATTTTCAATTAATTTTTTCCTCTTTCTTTCTTTAAATTAAGACTTCCAAGCCAGTGAAAGGGAAGGATGCTTTTAGTTCAGGGCTTGTAGATGGTTTGGTATCACCTGATCAGTTGGTGAACACTGCACGTCAGTGGGCCCTGGATATTTTGGACCGTCGACGACCATGGATTGCCAGTCTTTACAAGACTGAAAAAATAGAACCACTTGGGGAAGCTAGAGAGATTTTGAAATTCGCACGTGCTCAAGCTCGAAAACAAGCTCCCAATCTCAAGCATCCTCTGGTTTGCATTGATGTTATTGAAGCAGGAATAGTGTCTGGTCCCCGTGCTGGGCTCTGGAAGGTTATATCTGTCTCTAGTATATAATTTTTTATTTCATATTACTTTTCAGAAACGTGCATGACGTTGTTTTTGATCTTTGAAGGAAGCTGAAGCATTTGACGCACTGGTACAATCAGATACTTGCAAAAGCTTAATTCACATATTTTTTGCTCAAAGAGGAACGTCAAAGGTTTGTTGAAGTTGTGTCTTAATTTTACACATTTCTTCCCCTTCAAGTGAGAAAATATCTCTAAAATAAAGAAGAATATGATGTTTATTGTTCTAGCTTAAAAAACAATTTAAACTTATACATAGGAGTTTTGGAAAGAAATAATATTTAGCTCGTCTTCCTCTCCTTTTACTTTTACTTATGTTAAAGAAAGATATGATGAATTCCCACCACCCCCGTTGAGTGTGGAACTAATCTCTGCCTAAGTGTTGTTTTAGCCTGACCACAAAGTGCTTCTGGTGGATTTCAAATCCCTGCACTGCAGGTAAAGGTCACCCCCAGTCCCTGTGGAGCACGATTTGCAAATTAAGCCACAAGGAATTTTTGTTCTTCTATATTTTGAAGTCTTCAGTTTAGCTTCTTATTGAGCTGTGGTTACTTTAACACCAGATTATATATGTAGGGAATATACTTGGGACTGAGTCTGATCTCTTAACTCGGGGCTATAAAACCAGGTGGATATATAGGAGAGTTATGGCCAAGAACTGAATTTGGCCTTTTATTTCCCATAAAGGACCTTCTATATGAAATTTTGTTTTCTGTTGGAAGTGAGATCATTTGAGTAATAAGATTTAGAATTGTTCATGAACTTCATAAAGTTTTTTAACTTATTAGTTTATAATTAATGATTGCAATGCTTAGGCCTGGTGGGAACAGGCTGTATCTCGTTTCAAAATGGTAATGTTTGCAGCATTTCTATAATTCTGTTTACAATTTCAAATATTGAAATTTGTGAATCTCATCTTGAATCTGTGGTCTGTGCCTATAATGCATATCTAAATTTCAAAGCAGCGTTTTTAAATAAGCACCAGCCTAATTTTGTTACTGAGTTTTTGTATATATTCTTTAGATATGAATTTCCCAATACCTCTTGGCTTGAACAGGTACCTGGGGTTACTGATCGTGGTCTGGTTCCAAGACCCGTTAAGAAGGTTGCCATCCTTGGTGGAGGACTAATGGGCTCTGGAATAGCAACAGCTTTAATACTTAGTAATTATTCTGTCATATTAAAAGAAGTAAATGAAAAATTCTTGGATGCTGGTATCAATAGGATTAAAGGTGAGAACGAACTATATCAGTTGGCTTTCCCTAGTCACTACTCACACTTTACCTTTGATTAAGAAATAAGTTGTGCTGTTCTCATGTAGTGTTTTTTCCTTTTTGTGCAGCAAACCTACAGAGCCGTGTTAAGAAAGGTAATTTAACCCTGGAAAGATTTGAAAAGGCATTCTCTCTTGTCAAAGGTTCCCTCGACTACGATAGCTTCAGAGATGTGGACATGGTGATAGAGGTGCTAGAATGAGCTTGCATATAAATTTACCTATTGAGTCTGAGATTCATTTACTTCATGGTTGTATGTTATATAAAGCTTCAGCAGAGTATAATCTGTCTGTGTTTCATGTTTGGGCAGGCTGTTATTGAGAATGTTTCCTTGAAGCAACAAATCTTTGCTGATCTTGAAAAGTACTGTCCACCTCATTGTATACTTGGTAGTAACACTTCCACAATTGACTTGGACCTGATCGGAGAAAAGACCAAGTCTCAAGATCGAATTATTGGAGCCCATTTCTTCAGGTGGTACCCTGTATTTGTTAAATATTTTTCCCGCTGCTGTGTTTTTCTAACTGAATTTGACCTGTGTTTCTGCAGTCCTGCACATGTTATGCCACTTCTGGAGATTGTACGTACCAAGCGGACATCTCCTCAAGTAATAGTTGACTTGTTAGATATTTCAAAGAAGATAAAGAAAACCCCGGTGGTGGTTGGAAACTGTACAGGATTTGCTGTTAATAGGGTGTTCTTCCCATATACACAAGCAACTCTCTTGCTTGTTGAACGTGGCGCAGATGTTTACCAAATTGATAAAGCAGTAACCAAATTTGGAATGCCCATGGGGCCTTTAAGGTATTAATGCCTGGATAAGTTCTTGATATCCACAGCTACTTCACGAAGGGTCTAGTTTCTAACATATTTACTAATGCAGATTGTGTGACCTTGTTGGTTTCGGTGTGGCAGTTGCAACTGGCTCCCAATTTGTTCAGAACTTTCCTGAGCGAACTTATAAATCAATGCTTATCCCTCTTTTGCAAGAGGATAAGAGGGCTGGTAAAGAAGATAAACTCTGCATTAGTTTGAAGATATAACTGTGGAATATAACCTGTTAAAATAAATTCCCTGGTGTTTTTCTACTAAATAATTCACTGACTCACATTATATAACACTTGCTTCTAACAGGCGAAACAACTCGGAAAGGCTTTTATTTGTATGATGATAGACGCAAGGCCAGTCCTGATCCTGAATTAAAGAAATTTATTGAGAAAGCTAGGAACATTTCCGGTGTCTCCGTTGATCCTATGGTATTTTCATTCTTCTTTTCATAATCCGTGCCATATTTTTGGCTAGTGACTAGTGAGGAAAGTAAATTTTAACGGTAAATTCCATCGGATCTGATGCCGTGGATCTGAATTTGGACAGCTTGTCAAGTTACAAGAGAAGGACATCATTGAGATGATCTTCTTTCCTGTGGTGAATGAGGCTTGCCGTGTCCTCGATGAAGGTATTGTAGTCAAAGCAGCAGATCTTGATATTGCTGCTATCATGGGAATGGGTTTTCCACCTTACAGGTTTGTCTTGGAAATTATTTGGCATGTTTTCCTAAACTTATAATTGTTCATAATTTTGGGATTGAAATTCTCCAGGGGAGGTATCATATTCTGGGCCGACTCTCTTGGATCTAAATACATATATTCAAGATTGGAGAAATGGTCGGAGTTGTATGGACCGTTCTTCAAGCCTTGTGCCTACTTGGCTGCAAGAGCTGCCAAAGGAATTCCTCTGGTTAGTAATCTATGCTTGTTTATTTCAATTTATGCATACATACTTGTCGTGCTATTCTAGGATTTATTAGCCAACTATATTGTCAATTGGTCGCTGGCTGGGTGGGACTACCTACTAATTGTAATTTTCAACTGTGGATTTTGCTAGAGTGATAGGCTAATTTTTAACTCAAGGAAATATACTCTTGTTTAGCAAAGTAATTTTCCGATAGACAAGACACTTCACTAACAAACTGCACTTGTATTGATGAAATTTGTCTGATAAAACATACAGTTATGCTTGGTACTATTATTCTATAGTATTGATTAGAATAAAGGCTAAATCCATTTCTTTATTTAATTTAATGATTGCTTTAAACCCTTGGCAAGTAGAATTGATGTCGACCGAATCCCTCTAATAATAAGGCTTAGTTTAATTCGTCTTATTATCTATGTATTAAATGTTACGACGATAGATGGATAGCTACAAGAGATAAGATAGGAAAACATTCGTCAAAGGAAAAGTTGGGATAGCTCCTATTGTAGAAAAGGTGATAGAGCCTTGTCTTAAGAGATGTGAATGTGCGTTGAGAAGAGCCATAGAAGCCTGAAGCATTCTTACTCATTCCGACATGAATTACGGACAAGATACTTTGTGAGCATATAAATTTAGTCACTCCCTCTCATTTGAATTAGGATCTCACAATGGGTGGGGCGGGGCATCTCCACATGTGAGACCTTGTATACAAATTTTTACATGCCTTCGACCCTTCGAGGGATAAAGTAAATAACCACTCCTTTGTTTTCATCTTAACAACACACTCATTCTTCTGACCTAGTAAAGATAGTTTATTTTCATTTCGTATCTTTATTTTAAAAGACCTAGAATAACATGCTAGTAGTAAGATTAATTTGTTTAATTTTTCCTTTATGTATGATTAATCTGCGTACAAGCTTAAGATAATAATTGTTTCAAGTGAGACCTTTTGAAAACAAAGATACCATAAGAAAATAAGGGGTTACTGTGTAATTTTTTAACTCAGAGAACTTTGTTTTATAGACAAATCATATCACTTTCACTATGGATAGTTGTATACCAGTAAACGGTCTATTGCTCTCTAATGGAATTTGTTATGTTTATTGCAGGGAGCCTCAGTGGAGCAAGCTAAGTCACGGATGTAGGATACTAATAGTGCATTACATGACTACTTAATCGAGTGTTCTTTTCCCCTTTCTTTCTCCAAAATCATAAGAATATAGTTGAGACTTGTGAAAGATCTAAATAATGTTTGATGAGAAAATAATTGACTGCAGCAGATTTGCTTGGTCGAAATAGAAGTACTTTAAGATCAGCTATACGGGTTACTTCACTTACAGCCCTTGGCTGTGTTTGTTGTTACTAGCACCAATAATGGAAGTATTGAGTTGTTGGCTTAAATGAATGGTTATTGTGGTACGTGGAGATGTAATGAAGTATATAATTTCAGTTCTTTTTATGTTTCCTCATAAGTTTACTGGTGCATTGCTGCTGACCACTAATAATGGCAATGTTAATAATGCAACAAGTAGCAAGATGAGTTGCAGGAATTGAGTTAATAATTAGGCAGGTTCTATCTATGAGCAACAATCCTTGTGATTTTCTCTTCAAAACATGTGATTCTCCTTCCTTGTTTTATTTTTACTATGTTACTCAGTAACTCGGGCTGACATCCTGATTTGTAATGCAGAGGAAATTCATTTTTTTGCCTAACCCATTAAACCTGTGAATTAAATGACCTTTTTTAAGAGCCTTAAATACAAATAGGAATGCTAGCCGTGCCTTACAAGGTACAACCTGTTGAAGAATAATATGGACCATCATAGCTTGACCCGCCACAATCTACTGAAAACTGTTGTCAGGGTTGGATTGGTTTTCTCTTCATGTTGGCTACTGAGCAATTAATCTAGATCAGCAAAGACATCAACAAAATTCCTCAAAATTATTTAAATCGAAAATGAAGTATTCAATAGTTAATCAAATGGTAACATCTTTTATTGGAATTGAAATTTCATACAAAAGTTAATCATTATCAATTGTATAGCAAGAATCTTAAAATCTTAATTCGAATTATCATTTATGTCGGTTAAATAAACAGTCATTTTAATGGTTGTAAAAATGTTCAAACCAAATATGTCATTGACAATAGCATTCATTCCATTGAAATATCACATCCAAGAACTACGGGTGTGCATGGGGTGGTTAACGTAATTGATGTATAGTTCGGCCGATCTCGGCCTTGTGCATGAAAAATGTATTGTTGGAGAAGTAATTTTCACTTCCGTGAGCTACGTCTTGGAGATCATTATGCTCTTTCAATCAGAGGATAGTTAGTGGCGGAGTAAAACAAAATTTAGGGCTAGCCACCAAAATGAACTATGATATATAAAACAAAATTTATGTGTGTGCTTTAAATATAAAGTTGAAAATCAAAAAATTAAACAACATATATTAAAAATTTAAAATAATTCTCTACGCATTCCAAAATACTTGTAAACATAAAAATAGAATCAAAACTAATACTTGTAAAAAAAAAATGTCAAAACTAATACTTACACTAACTTCTCTTTCAATATAAATATTCATGCTATAATTAGAATTAATGTCTCAAAATTATTGTATTATACACTTCTCAAATAAATGAAATATCAACCATTTGATGAGATTCAAAAATATATTTGTTCTTCTTTCAAAAAAAAAATTGTTCTTAAAGTAAACAAATCACAAAAACATACACATGGAGGTGAAGATAATTGGGTGGGCCAGCTTGAAGTTTGTATTTAAATTTAGTGGTATATTTGTACGAGAACTGCTCTTTACCCAAACGTTTTTACTCATTCTCAAGTGAAATTCCATTTTTACTCTTACGTAACTTAAGTTACGCTGGTGCAAACAGCCACGTGAGTTAAGTCACGCTAGTGTTAACACTAGCATAAGTTAACTCACGTTGGTTCTGTGCGCATCAGTACAGACAGGCAGTAGCTACTGCCCCGTTCCCTGTTTATCTTCGTTCCTTCGTTCGTTCATACATAGGTACAACCATTCATTCATTCAACCAAAACTCATAATGTAGAGAACATGCATTCATTCAAACATAATTTAGAAACGCAATTTTAACAAAAATTAACGTAAATGTCATAAATAAGTGCAATCGCACAAATGTAAATATAGTACAACCAAAATGTCAGGAAAATACTACAAATATCCAAAAAGTCATTAAAAAAAAAAGTCATAAAATAAGACATTACTGCTGCTCCTGTGGACTATGACTCCTAGACCTTCTCCGTGGAACCTGTTGATGGTCAAACAGCTATACTCGGTCTAAAGGCCCTCCAAAATGCTGAAGAAGAGTGGATTCGAAACCACCTCTGGAATCTCCATCGCATGCTCCACTCTGTCTCTCATGCTGCTAATGACCTGTAATGGATCAGGAGGACGTCTGGCCCAGTCCTGGTCAACAAAAATATCCTGGTAGACAGGTCTCTGCATGACAATGTTAAGCTCTGGAGCAGGGTTGACGATGAGAGGATGTGATACACGGTAGAACCACCTAATGTACCTATCTGAATGCTTCCAAGGCTCGTCGTCCGGGACCTGGTGACCCCTCTCCGGCTGGCTAACGACGTACAAAGCAAATTCCAAGAAGACAGCAGCCACATCTGCTGGGGCAAGAGGCAGAATCATAGTAGGAGATCAGGGAATGGTTTGAACATATTTGTACTGCCTCAGAACCTGCTCGGGCAAGTGACACACCATCTTTTGTTTCCCAACCATGATCCATCCGGAGTACCAGCACATGTTCTGAAAAGGCTTCACGTCTCGTCGGTGCTCGTACGACTCCAAGTGATATGACAATGCTCCATCGAATCCAACAAGCCTCCGAAGTGATCAACATGTTTAAACCCCCTTTGAGGTCTCCATTTACCCACATGCGGGTTCTCCCATTCGTAATCTTGATATCTCGACCTCGGAACCACATGTCTGAAGTGAGCTATAACCCATCCCTGCAAACACAAAGAGACATATCTATATCAGCACACAAGTGTAACTATACTTAAATTATACTTAAAATTATACTTAAATACGTAAAATAAACATAAAATATTCTACGTACATTAAATTAAATAAAGCAATTATACTTACTGTTTTATCGTTCCAAAGCTTGGCTGTCACGTGTTTACCGAAGTCCGGTAAAAGAGACAAGTCGTAAGGGCCCCATGGAAAGCCCCCTTCCTCATACTTCATACCAGCCTCTGCATGTTGCAGAGGATGCTGTTCAGGTTGTTGCTGCTGAGGATGCTGCTCATACTGCTGCTGCTGAGGAGGCTGCTCAGGTTGATATCCCTCGTGAAACTAAGCATGATACCCCTGGTGATACTCATACCCCTCCTGATACTGATAACCCGGCTGAAATCCAGGCTGCTATTGATAATGCTGCTCTTGATAATGTTGCTCATGTTGGTACTGTGTCGGGTCCACCGTCTGGGATGGACCCGTCTGTGACGTCGAACCCCCTGCAGCATCAACCCTAGCAAGTCTCGTGCCCCCCAATCTCCCTCGACCTCGACCGTCCGGAAGCTGTAGTACTTGCTTCTCCCTACATGCACTACTAGTAGGGGCAGGCCTCCCAAACCTAAGTCTGTCAGTCCTCTCCTGCTCAGACATATCTGCACAAAAAGCAAAAAATCTTTTAACACATTTTGACACGGACATAACATTTCGACAATGTCATCTTTAACAATACAACAACAACACTATAATGTCGACAATGTCATTTGAATCCATAAACTACCACATTGCAGTCAAATTAACTATAATCAACATTAACAAACATAATTCTAACTAATTACATCATTAACAATTCAAAAAAACAAAAAAATATCACTGAGGCATTTTACCGAACACGTATTGTGCAATTATCAAACAACTATGTAATCTAACAATTTCTAAACCCTAAACTACCACATTGTACCCTAAACAACATCTAAACAACAATTCCTAAGTTAATTCGTCACTAACAATCATCAAAACTAACATGCAAGCAAAATTTAGAAAAACCTAAAAATATTAATTTTCTTTAAAAATTCGAAAATTTCAACCAAAATAATGCAAAGATGTAAGATAATAATCACTTACTTGATATTGTGGACGAAATTTGGTTTGAATGGCGTAAGAATGACGAAGTTCGGATTTGGGGGGTGAAAAAATCGTGTTTTGCAGAAGTTGAGAAATGAGGGAATTGAGTTTCTGTTTTGCTGATAAATGACTTAAGTAACGTAGCGTAAGTTAACTCACGTTGCGTGACTTAAGTCACGCTAACATGTTAACTAGCGCCACGTGAGTTAACCTACGTAAGGGTAAAAATGGAATTTCACTTGAGAATGAGCAAAATCATTTGGATAAATAGCAGTATTCTATTTGTACTTACACATACATAAAAAATAAAAAAAATGGGGGGTGGGTCGTGGCCCACCTCAGCCCAAGTGGTGCTCCGCCACTGAGGATAGTGTATGTTTGGTTCAATTCTTTTTTATGCTACTCCCCATTTAGAAGGTCTTTAGATGTGAAAATGTGAAGTTACAATTTCTAGAGTTTGAGAAACTTGCATATGGGCTTCATCCCACGACGGTTTCGAACACATACTCAGGGATACACCGACTTCATCCTACCGCGGTTCTGAACACATACATAGTGATACACCATTCAACAAAAAAAATATAAAAGCAAGTGCTTTATCATTTTCTAAATCAAATGTCAGTATACCATCTTGTATTTGTGACTGAGTTTTTGGTTATTTTAAACCGTACAATTATGATAATTAATTCCTTTTAACATGCGATTAGGAGTCGATTACATAAATGTATGTATGAAATAATGTATGAGATGTTAATCCTCTAAATTGATCTCGATATTTTGAGAGATTACTTTCGAATGCCTCCGAGTTAAAACAAACAACACATGTCTTCTTTGTTTTTGAGAGATCGTGTCTTCTTTGTTAATAGGTAAATATGAAGTATGTAATTTTCTAAATTAGAATTACCATGCTACATGAAAAATCAGTACTCCCTCCGGTAAAAGATTCATTTTTTAAGTTTATTGAGTAGTTAATGTATCTGGTCTACATTGTAAAATAAATACATTAATTATTTAATGAACCTAAAAAAAGAATCTTTTCTTATATTTGAGACCGGATGGAGTGGATGTTATTAAAAAAATTATTATGAAAAAAGGTACTATAAAGATAGAAGAGAAAAGAAGCAATCGATATCTCCAAAGCTGATATGTCCTCTAGCTACAAATCTACCTCGCGACCTGTGATCATGATATACTGATTAACTTGACCATGCTAACTAACATATGCAAATGAAATGCATGGTTCTTTTGTTGTATTTACAGGTAAAGTTTTAAATATCGTTGTTCCCCAAAGGTACAACTGGTCCCTATTATTGCGCTTTTAGCATGGCCACCCTAATTTACAGAATAGACAAAGTGTGGTGATGTGGTCACTACTTTCATCATATTTAAGGGAACTTAGAATACAACTTGATCTTTTAGAATACAAGTTAGATACAAAATAGCTAGCATTTATCATGGGAAGGCTTAATCCTTTCCCACCATAAGAAATGTTACTTTTTATCTTCATGTGGCACTCAAACAAGTTGCTTTTATTTTGTTTGTTTTTTTCAATGATTCAAAAAGTTAATATTTAATAGTATTAACAAGTTTACTAGTACACCCCTGTTTCTATGAAATCATATATGCACCTCACCTATTTACACGTAAATGATTTATCACATAATTTTTTTTATGTTGTTGATATCTAACTTTTTTTTTTAATTTGACAAAAAAAAAATTATGGTAAGGGATCAATTTACGAGTTTTTTTTATTGTTAAAATAATTTTTATTTTCTAAAATCTTATTTTAATATTATTTTATTTCAGTTTTTTTATACTTAATAAAAGTTAAACATAAAAAGAAGTAAACGTAACTCTTCTATATGTCACCAGAAATTAAACTTTTCTATAAAAAAAAATTGAATGTGAATCTTTTAAAAAAACTGAACGTAACAATAGTACAACACAAACTATATATCTTTTTTTTTTAAGGAAAACATATTTACAGTATTTATTTATTAAAAATTCGTGAAATAGCGTCTGGAAAATAAGCTCGTGAAATACGCTATAAGCTTCTGACAATAAGACATTCACCAAACAGAACTTTTTTGGACATACGAACATATAAGCTATTCGTTATAAGTTATAAGTTAATTTACTGGCCTTACCAAACAGACCCTTAACCAAATAATACTTAATGTTTTGGTTTTTTCGGAGTCAGAAATATGTAGGCGGGGGTTCCAATAGAATGTTTTAGTTTGGGCTTTGTGATTTTCGTTTTACTCATAAGCCCGTTGTCCATTATTTTGCCAATAATCCATAAAATAAAATATCATTAAACCTTATCATATGGGGTCAAATTTTTTGTGAAATCTTTAAAACAAAAAGTCACCAATGAGTTGCAAGTGAACAATCTCAACGATTCAATATTTTTATTAATATATCAAAGGTTCAAATTCACCTTTCCCATGGTGGGAAAGGATTAACCTTTCCCATGCTAAATGCCACCTACAAAATATGAATAAAAAAAAGTTGATACTAATATTTTGGATAGAAAGTAAAATCAACTAACAATGATAGCGGTGTAAGTTTTTGGCTTGGTTTGAATTTTTAGATAAAAACAATCTGAACTAATAAAAAAGAGAATAGGATTGATACTATTAAAAGCTAAAGAAACTAATTTTCAAAAGTCTAAAAAAAAAAAACTCTCTTCAAATGCTATTATTATTCTTTTATTTTTTATACTATTAAAACAAGTATTAAAACTCTAATGAGAAAATTAATATATAATGATTCATGAATTGAACATATTTGTTTAGATAATATATACAGATAAACTCCTTCAAAAAATATATATATATATATACAGACAAACAATTTTAAAGTGCCTATTAAACGACCATAATCTTCGCATAGAGGTTGTTACACTCCCCCAAATACTGGCCCATGCTTATAAAAATACAAAATAAAAACTAATACGAGCCAATAATTGTTTTGGACGTGCACTAACCATTGCCGCAAAACATTTTTGTGGTTCAATTAATTATGTGATATGAGGCATGGGTTTGTTCCCTTAATTTGTTTTTCTGCATTTGTTTATTTGTACTCGATCACTATAGAACAACAGTATACATCTCCCTTTCGTACAGGATTCAATATTGCTGGTTTTCCAGTGCATTAATAGTTTTTGTATAATAAAGGAAAAAAACCTTCTCACATTCTTTCTCTTATAGTAGACAAGTTTTGTGCGACCCTTGTCCACAAAATGAACATGTTGAGCCATATTAATGGCAAAATGGAACTATATAGACCAAACATGAATGTGAAGATTTTTATTACTAATGTTTCGTCCCTAATGGCGATCCCCATCTAAACATTCATGTATCCTACCATGTGTATGTTAAAAACATTACACATGTTTGGTAATTAAATTACTTTTTTTTTTTTTGACAAATGTAATTAAATTACTTTTAGGAAGTGTTAAATGTGCAATGTCTAGAGAGCATACACGGTGGAAAGTGATAAAATTGTTTTTTCTTTTCTCCCAGAAATGTGAGGATGCACTCCAACTAATTTCTAGTTGCAATGGAATGCTGGCACATCAATTTTGACCATATTTTACGTGTGCATTCTATTCAAAAGCTAGAAATACGAGATGCACTCTAACTAATTTCTACTTGCAATCGAATGCACTTATAAAGATTCATTATTGTTTTGAATTTTTTTGTGACACACATGACTTGAAGGTAGGACGAAGATATTATCTTGCATAATCATCGTCATGATTTTGACTGTGTCTTTGGGTTTGTTTCGCGAGTTATGTCTTATAAGCTTGTTTAACTAAACAAAATTTGTTTGTTAACTTTCACTAGTTTGTAATTGTTTGAACATTGGTGTGAAGATGGAAAAAAAATTGAAGGTTGGAAGATTAAACAGTAAGGGTCCGTTTGGTTCGAAAGTTTTGGAGGGGAAGGGCGGGGAG
>Ga0315915_1002449_pt1 | contig 23419 bp, 11 predicted proteins | sample MpolbnodulesMG_FD_207738 | JGI IMG/M metagenome (GOLD analysis project Ga0315915, IMG submission 207738) | Medicago polymorpha root nodule microbial communities from Los Angeles, California, United States - branched nodules | ecosystem: Host-associated > Plants > Roots > Nodule | place: USA...
CACCACAACGTTTTTGTAACGGGAGTTAACGGGAGGGACTAATTGCAAACGGTTAACAACTTACAAGGATGTTTTTGAAACAAAAAAAGATACAGGGACGAATTGCAAAAACACGCGAACTTACAGGGACGTTTTGCATATTTAAGCCAAAAAAAAATTACATAATGACCTTGGTTTTTTCTCCTATTTTAGAGTTTTCCGCATACATACTTTTGTTCTTAACGTGTTCCTTTATTTTTTGAGCAATGATAGGTAGACACTTTTAATGTGTACACCCCTTTATATCACTCTAAAAAAAGTTAACCAAATATATGGTCTGAGTGACCACATTTTTTTAGTTGCGTGATCACTATTTTTCCATAATTTATTTGGTTAATTAAGTGGAAAAATAATGGGCACACACATTTTAGTGTGTGACCACATTTTTCAGCTTCTAAATAGTTGTAATGCAACTGAAAAAATGTGGTCACACAGACCATATATTTGGTTAACTGAAATTTTCGAGAGTGGTACAGATGGATGTATACATTAAAGGTGTCTACCAATCTTTATTCTATTTATTTCTATGCAGGTGTTTTCCAACAACGGGTATCAAAGCCTTTTGTTTGATCCTGTAATAAGAGTTCTTAATATGCTTGGTGGTTACAATGTTGTATGACCTTTCACATCAGAAAAAAGCGGTGGTAAGGTAAAAATGTTGTTTTTCTAAAGGTTCTTTCTAGGAAAAACTTGATACTTAAGTGTGATTTTTGTCATTCCACCTATCTTTACAAGAAACATCTCTGATGCACAGTTTAGAGTATGCATACAACTATAATATCAAGTTTTACTGTGTAGTTTAGGTTAGAGAAATTTGATTGAAGAATCAATTTCAATTCGCCTTGTAGAAAATTCAAGTCAAGGATATGTTGATGCAATTAGGATTACAAAAGACACTAAAAGGGAACATTTTCAACATGGACAACGTAAAATGTGGGAGGAACTAGATTTGTGAACTTCGAGTATAGTTCACATGTATTTGTCTAAGAATATTCTTGTGAATGTTCTTAGTAAGTCGTCAGCGGAAAAATTCTGGTAGAAACTTGAAGGATTAATCTGACAAAATACATCTCAAATTGGTTTTTGTTGACGGATAAATCCAATAACTTACGCATGAATGAAAATACGAAAGCTTCTTATCATCTAGATACTCTCAACAGTATTGTCTATGAGTTAGAATATTGAAGTTAATATTCATTGTGAAGATAAAATGTTGAAACTTTGGGAATGTAAGGTATAAGTATTCTGATGGAGGAACATCAGAAAGGGCTCTAGATGAATACTATAGTAATGCCTCCCTTGTTAAGGGAGATGATGATATCTTGTGAAAACTAAGAAGTGTGTCCTCACAAAAAATTTAACTACCAAGGTAAAAAGTGAATTATTCCTAGCGGTATATTGTGTGTGTATATTGTTGAAGGGTGTGATATGAAATTATGTCAGTGATTGAAGAATTTCCTTTCAATATGGAAGTTGCACCATAGATTTTCAACCTCATTTTCGCCACGTAGAAATTCTTGGCCTGGTTTAACATTAAATGAAGTATTGTCTTTATGGTGGTGTATGATATGTCTTTTTAACTATGATTTTTATGCAAACAATGGAAGATGATTTACCATATTCGATCTAGGTAGAAATTATTTGTGTTGATTGAAATGATAAATGTATAAGAGGTCTCACATTGCTTGATATGATTGTTTGCGTAATTACATTATTAGTTAATTGGACAAAACATCATATGTTAGAGAATATAATGAATCTTTCGTTGTTATCTGTGACACATCAAGAAGTAGAGAGGCAATAGGTGAAGACATAATTGAAATAGGAGAAGTATATAATTGATCATAGAAATACATTAGAGAACTACTAAATTAAGCTTAATTTTAGCACAACTGGTTAATTCATAATTTCAACCCTTTTACTTTGTCCGTCTCCACGAAACCATAACTTTTAACAATCAAATTAGCAGAACGGTTCAATTGCCAAGTCTCGGTAAATCACTAATTATAAATCTTTTGTAGTGTTAAACGCAACTCATTAATCTACAATAAGGTTGAATTTTGTGCGTATGTGTCAGAGAGAACATTGAAATTTGAGGAATGCTAGCAACAATCTCTTTTGAGCACTCTCTCTAATACTCACTCTTTTATTAGGTGAAATCAATGTGGGACCTACACTTTGGAAATGGAACCCACATATGGTGGTGGGACATACAATGATTTTACCCAATAAAAGAGTGAGTGTTAGAGAGAGTGCTCAAAAGAGAGTGTTGCTAGCATTGCTCTTGAAATTTTTGTACATATGATAGAAAAAAAAATCTAATTAGGGTTTAAATTTTTTTGACAATTTTAGCTTTTAGCTTTAAAGAAAAGTCATGTTGAGAATAAGATTTGGATTGTCATGTCAATAAATAACATTATATGAGCATAAATTTTGAAGAAAATGAGTAAGATACTACCAAATCAAAAGGAAAAAAAATGTCCAAAACACAATCGTGATATTTAAATGATCAAAAGTGCGATTAGGTTTATAATATTATTAGTATAGTTCTTTTTTTTTTTACGAAGAGTTTTGATTTGTTTTAAAAAATATATTATATAATTTTGATTTCAATGCATAAGTAATATATTTTGTCGTTTGCCCAAGCATACTCTATACATCTACAACAAAGTACGTGCTAATGTTAGTAGCAGGGGGGAATCAATTTTGAAGCCCGCAAAGACATGCACAACAAGATGACACGTGACATGTGCATGAATGCTATATATAACTAAAGTTTGGAAATTGGTTCTAAATATTTGGACCCTTTATTTGAACACATTCATGTTTTAAAAAAGATAAAAAGAGAAAAAAAATATAATGTTTATTTTTAGAATAGTTAATTGATATGAATTTTTTTTAGGCGACCGAATAATATGTCGAAATACATGTGAACATGCAATATTTCCTAAGTTTTGCACTTTCATATGGAAATATAGGAGAACTATACATAAACCGGCATGGATCAAAGATCCATAATTTGCAATCCAATTTATTTACGTGAATTATGGATACATGTATAGATGGAGACTGGTCAACAATTCCATCTCAAAAATTTTGGAATGTGTTTTGAAGCTTTTTAGAATTTCGAGTGAAGACAAAAACCAAAACAACAAATCACTATTGAATAGTTTGCTTGAGAGACAACCAAAACCGGTAATATAGCCACTTGTTTGATGCTCCCAACTTCCAAGTGATGGTTTTGCAGCAGGCTCAAGGGTTATATAAAGTAACATGTTGTTGTTGTTGTTCTAGGATAATCTAAGACTATAGTTTTTGCAAACTTTGTCTTTGTTAAGTTATCATCATCAATTAATTGATTAAATGTTTGAATCTCAAGAAAAATTATAGATGGGCGGTATATATCTATTTGATCGTCTCCGTGAACTTAGTTCAGTTGGTAAGAATAAAGCATAATATATGCAAGGTTCGGGGTTTGAATCTAGACAAAAAAAAATTATTTGATCATTTATAATTTTCTAACAGTTCTTCACGAAAATTGTTCTTCACGAAAATTAAACTTGAATTAGTCACCGACATTGATATACGGGTAAACTATTTCTTCTATTATAACGAAGTAATGGCTAATTTACCAACAATATAAAAACGTCAAAGATTAATTTAGGTTTTATTTTTGTAAGAGATTAAGTTGCTCATCAATAATGAATTAGTTCAAGTAGTAAGAGACTTGGTCCGTTTAAACAAATGGTCAGGTGTTCGATCATTGACTCTTGCGTATACAGAAAATTTAATTGAAAAAGAAGAATCTATCATATGTATCCCATATATTCTCCGACAAATTTTATTCACCATTAATTATGATGGAAACTTCATATCTTTTTTTTTTTGGTCAAGTAGCCTAGTGGGTAGAGCTCACACAATTAAATTGTGGAGAAGGGGGGTGTCTGGAGTTCGAACTCCGCCCCTACATCTATATGCAATATCTGAGCTAAGCTCACGGGGATGGAAACTTCATATCTAATATAAAAGAAAAAAGACATTATAGTAGTTTATTAGGAGATATGATATTTCGAACTCTCTGACAGAGTCTGACAATGAAAGTATCAATATGAACAAATTCTTTTGTATATATATTAGATTTGAACGGTTTTATAACTACGTGTACGTTGATTGATATTTAATTAAGTTATAGTATAAGTTCTCTCATTATCACCATTAAATCTTTTTGAAACTTTGTAATTTGTTGTCAGAAGATTATGTCGCCAATTTAATAATTGTTATTATTGATTCATTTATATAAAGGAATACTCTAGAATTTTTTTCTTTCTTTAATCCAAAATTACTCTAGTAATTATTAGGGGGGTTTGTGGCAAAGTTTATATCACTTTTGAGATAAAAAAGAAAAAAAAAACTAATCAGATCTAAAGATGATACAATCTGATCTAGATTTAAAAAGTCAGATCCAATCTGATCTTATATAAACTAATTTAATTTGAATCGGTTTTGCTGTACCAAAATTACAAATTATAATTTTTTTAATTAATGTTAATAATATAATAGATGTCTCATGTATAATAATTAGTTGTGTATGGTTTATAGTCCATAAGTTGCTATGTGTTGAGTTTCGTCGCCTATTGATTGACCTAAATGGAATTTTTCGGTTTAATAAAATGAAACTTCAAAACACCAATGATCTAAGAACCATATTCTCTATATTCGCTCAATATCATTTCAAGGAACTGATCCAATTAGACACTACATTAGTTAGATCAATTCATGATATTCAAGAAAGTTTGTTTCGTACCAGAATAGTCAAAAATATCAGAGTGTAAGGTTCTATTGGATGAAAAAAGCATGTTATATTGTAATAGTGCTACTATAGCTTTTGACTCATCCATGATATTTATTACTTTCTCTTTGTAATGACTTTTGATTTCCCCCCTTACACTTCTTATGTTTGTTAGGATTCTCTTGTGATTTAATATAATTTATTTTGGCCATTTAAAAAAATTAACAAAAATTATATCTTTAATTTTAGTCTTTCAATTTGATGTTATTTGGTATGATCCCTCCTATGAGTTAGCTTGGGCGACATGGATTTTTTTTATGATGGTCTCGGTTTGAATCTCAAACTTTGTATATATTATGCATTGTCCATACCAATTTAGTATGATCCCTCCTATCGGTCAGCTTGGGCGGTAGGGATTTACCTCTTTAGCCTACATCAATTCTATGTCTAGTAAATACATAATAAGTAATAAATATTAACTTTTTCAATTTAGCTCTTAACCATCTTAGATTTTTCTATTGTAATTTTAGCTAGAAACCATTCATCAAAGGAACATCATATTAATTCGCTTCTTTTTATTTTATTTTTTATTATTCGTATCATACACCTAGGGTTTTTTAACAAGCTAGGAGCTCTTAAGCATGAAATTAGATGAAAGACATCTCCAATATAATGGTACCCTTAACTTAAAAAAATCATTTGTTGAGGTTCCCTAAATTTATCAAAACAACAAAAAAAAATTACAAAAACATAAGAGGAATACCAAAACCCTATTTAAAAATTAAGGACCACCCTTCCTAAAGTGGGTGTTATAACCAATTGTTCTCCTAGTTAGCTAAACTTTAATTTATTTTTTCTATTTTTTAAGATATAAAAGGGGTGAAAGAATCATCCTCCAAAGTAGTAGAACCGTCTTTATTTTCTGCATTATCATCAGCAAACTCTTTAGACTTATCTTCCTCCACCATATAACACCATAGCTTCTTAAGAATTTGAACATTATTTTTCACAATAGGATTGGTGGTTACCAGATTCTTATTGTGACCAAAGTAATCTTCTAATCCAGTCTAAAAAATATGTACTAAATCTTCTTCTTTATGGACGGCACCTTCAATATATATTAGGAGTGTTTTCCATTTCAACATTGGCGACTGAAATAATTAGAATATCTTCACTAGCATTTGCATTATCAACAATATCATCAACTATATTTTCACCATTTGGGACTGCTTCATTTATGTTACCAACATTGATATTTGTAGTAGTATCTATATTTGGAATAGCTTTAGAATCATGACAGGTATATGTGTTAATATTTGCAATAGAATATATCACCAACAAAGATTCCTGCACTAGAGGTAAAATCACAATGAACCACTTGTGCTCTGGGATCACAAGTTGCAACACTTGTATTACCATATGCTAGTTCAAAAAAATAGTTATTGGTTATAATAATGTTAAAGAGAGTTTTATAAAAAAAAATGTTTAGAGTTAATTTCAGACTAGTATCGTAAACTACTCAAGCAGATACAACCTATAACTTGGAACCGGCTCCTTCTATAGGACTGATAAATGTTTGAATGACCAAAGTTGTCTGACACCCTTTTTTCTACAAATAAACTATTGTGATTATTCAGATCTTTGCTATCAAGTAATTTTATAAATTTGTCAAACAAGAATAGAAACCTACAATTTTTTTTATGAATTCTATAAAAACAATAAGGATTAAATATGTTTTTTTTGCTCTTTATAAATATATCAACACTATTAGAATAAGCAAAATTAGCGAGGGAAATTAGTGACGGAAAAAATGAAATTCCTCACAAATTCCTTGGTCGCAAAATTTAGTGACGGAATTAGAGAGGGATTTCACGTTTTCCCTCACTAAATATCGCTCACTAATTTTTGTTTTTTTAGTAGTGCAACTTTTCGTTTTTGTCTCCTTAATTTTTTTTTTTTTAGTTTTAGTCCCTCAAAACTTTTCAATCACCACTTTTCCTTTCTACTTTTAAGTCAACTCATGTGTTGCTTTCATATTTTACAATGAAAATTATCTGCAATATAATGTTTATAACATTATAAAAAATTTCTCTAAAAAAATTAGAATATTTTAACAAAAACATGAATTAAATATGAACTTTTTTATGTTTTTGACGCTTAAAATTTATATTTAATTCATGTTTTGCTAAAAAATTCTAACTCTTTTTTGGAAGAGATTCTTATAATGTTATAAACATTTCTGTAAATTTTCATTCAAAATTATAACGGATAGATATGAGTTGACTTAAAAATAGAAACTAAAAGTGATGGTAATCTATTTTGGGACTAAAAATTGAATAAATTTTTTAGAGAGAAAAATTTGATATATTTACAAGGACGAAAAGTTGCTTATTGAAAACAAAAACTATTTAAGATCATTCTCATTTGTAGACGGATCCAGGATTTTTGAATAGCGAAGGCACCATATATAAAAATATGTAACATTAACAATTCTCCTCTACGATTTTCTCATTTTCAATATTAATAAAAATATTTTTCTCTACGTAAATAACTGAACAACCATTTAATTGATCATCTCCCATTCGATTTCACATCCGATTCTTGATAATATTCATATTATCAAAAATGAATTTGAGATATATGATGATATGTGTGGGTCAAGAGAAAAATAACTTGTGAAAAGTGTAGGCTATATAATCAAAATATCAACTATTAGTACATTATACTATTAAAACAAAAGTTTCTAATTTTTTTTTTATCCACATGCCCACACATCCAAAAACATAGATCAGTCCCTAAGGAGTAGCTAGTTGATTTTTTTAAACAAAATTGCGTCAATGCGGTGCTTTATGTTTGATTTTTTTTTTCTTTCTGAATTAGTCATTATGTTAGATTCTATTTGTCATGTTAGTCTAATTTTTTTCTCTCCAAAAAAAAAAATGTTAGTCTAAGTTTTAACAAAGTTAGGTTTATAAAAAAATAAAAAAAGCTTGTGATGTTTTAATATTTAGATAATTCATGTAAATATGTGAGATCTGTCCCTTCATTTCTTCTTTAAATTAAATTCTCAAACCGAAAAATGTAGATCCAAAGAACATAATATTTCACAGTAATGTCTTCATTCAGAACAATGATTTAAACTCATAATATCAAAACATTGGTTTGTTCATCTTTAAGGTGAGGTGTAATGAATGAGTAGTTGAATATCGTTTTTTTTTTTTGTAGTCGTACAATTATAAAATATAATACAATGGTTTATATTAATTCAAAAAAATTAATGTTTAAAAGCCTAATTTGAGAAAATGATCAAACCATAAACATTAATCTGTATTTTTTAATTTATTTGAATAAAAACGGGGAAAAGAAATACTCCTATTTGATCTAGTTGTTTGTTTCACATAAGTCAATACACAATTTTGACACATATCTTTAATTACTTATTAGCAAATATTATAAAATTTTGTTATTTTAAAAATATTCATTAGGACAAATTTAATAATATCGTATATTTTATCATTTATCTTTATATATTAGTAAATAACAAAATTCATGGATAAAATAGGGTACCATTTGTTCAAAAACAGAGAAAGGTGGTTTTGCGGTTAGGAGATTGAGAGAGTTTATGGTATCGGGTTTTAATTGCTCGGTACGGCGGGAGGGAGGCACATTTGACATAATGAAGGAAGTGGATATGTGTGGTGGCAGAATAGTAATAGGATGAGAGTGGGAACTAGTGTGTGGGTGGGGAGTTGGTTGATTGATAATATAAGGCGTGTAGTGGGAGGTGGGTCTTAAACATTGGTTTGGAGGAACCCGTGGATGAAAGGGAGTCGGTTATGTGATAGGTTTAACAAATTATATGCTTTAGCAGAGAATAAAATTGCGACAGTGGCTAATATGCATTTTTTTAGGTGGGGTGAGGATGTTGAGGCATGGAGGTGGTGTAGGCGTCTCTTTGCATGGGAGGAAGCACATGTGGGGGGATTTGTGAGCTAGTAACTTCTATTGTTTTGCAAGATGCTGAGGAGAATAGGTGGATTTTTTTTTTTGACAAAAGGAGAATAGGTGGATTTGGTTGTTACATTCGTCCAAACAGTATTTTGTGAGTAGTAATGTTGATGTATAGGAGGATCCAGTATGACTGAAGATATGAATCATTTATACGTCAGATGTAATGATTTTGGCAGATTATGGTCTTTGGTTACAAATTGGTTAGGTGTTAAATTCGTGGGACACAACTTATTTTTTGACCATTGAATGCAATTTGCCGCTTTAGGTGGTTTTTCGAAAAGAGATTATCTATATTGTTTGGTTTTCTATGGTATGGACAATTAGGAAACGCAATTGCCATATTTTTCAGTGTAAGGATGAAAATATGCAAACCTTAAGCAAGAAGATTAAGCTTCATACTTATGAGTGGTTGAAATCAAATTACACTACTTTAGATTTTAAATACTATGTTTGGAGGCGTCATCCTCGCCAACGCTTGTTATCTCTCTTAGAAGCTTTGCTTTTCATGTTTTACGTTGTTACAAAACTTTTATTGATTGATTATATCTCGTTGTGATTTTCTGACACATCTTATTCTCAAAAGATCTTCGTTAATAATAATCTATTTTAACTTTTTAAAAATAAACATGATCAAAATATATTATATCAATAATACCGACACATATAGTAAAAGAGTATCGATCACTTTGAACCGGAGGAAGTATAAATGAATATGAATAATGAATGATTAAAATTAAATAATGTGAAGAGGAAGTAGTAGTAAGATAACATGGGGTTGCGTGGTGTGACTGACACAAAGAGGTCCCACATCGTAGGCCGATAAACAAGCACAATTTTCTTAAGCCACTTGAACACTAACCCCAGTTAGGGGACACACTCAGAAAGGACAGTATGGCCTAATCTCTCCCTCTCTCCCCTCTCCCATTTCAATTCTCTCTATTAATAACACCCATAGCCCACTTCTTTCTCCCATGCACTTGTCCTCTTCAATTCAGCTTCAACCCACTCCTCTTCACTCTCTTCCCCCTCCAAATTTAATTTTATTATCATAGCAACATTACAAAAAACATATAACCACTTTTATTTATTTCTCTCTTAATAAATACTATTCCCTTACTCTCCATACTCATTTCACATAACTTCTCTTCACTTTCTTCTTCCTTCTCTGACAGCCAACCAACCTCATTTCCTCTCTTTCTCTTTATTTATTTTCTTGTATTACAAATTAATATTTCTGACATATAGTTACTACACATTACCACTACCTCCTTAATTACAACAATGTCTAGCAGAAGATCTCGTTCCAGACAATCCGGTGGTTCCTCTGAGATCACTGATGCTCAAATCACTGATCTCATTTCCAAGTTACAACAACTTATCCCTGAACTTCGCGCTAGCCGCTCCAACAAGGTATTTATTATTTTCGTGGTCTTCGTTCTTTAAACTGTTTGCAATTGTACGCAGAAGATACTTAATTTATAAAAAAATAAAATTATATTTTACTTATAAAAAGTTTCCTTCATACACACTCTCACAAATTCCCAAGTCATCATTCACATGCACAATATAAGAATGATACAATGCACATATTGTGTGGACATTGTTAGTTTTGGTAGATAAACAATGTTTATTATGACACTTCTTCAATTCTTTGCCACAACTTGTGTATTGTATTGTACTCATTTACTAATCATGCATTAATTACTAGCTTGTAGCTAGTTGCAACATGCAAGTGGGTGGTGTATAAAACTAAAAAAGAATTAATTAAATTTTGAACTCTACTAAAATTTATTATTTATTTTTTATGGTCTTATAGGTTTCAGCTACAAAGGTATTGCAAGAGACTTGCAATTACATAAAAAACTTGCATAGAGAGGTTGATGATTTAAGTGACCGATTGTCACAACTTTTGGCTACTACAGATTCCAACAGTGCTCAAGCAGCTATTATTAGGAGCTTACTTATGTAATAGTGTCTAGTCATATATATATATATATATATATATATTTATAACTACTACTACTCTTGCATTTGTTTGTCGTGTGTATGTCCTTGTCTCACTTTATTGTTATTCTCTTATCTGTGTAGGGTTTAATTTGGTTTGTAGACCAAGGCAAAAGGGCTTACTATATACCTTTGTTAGTCCTTGATTAATTAGTTTAATTTTATGTGACACTTAATTTGTAGTGAGATTATGATTATGATGATATGATGATGAGCTTCTATAGCTATAAATAAAATGGACTACATCTTGATTAGTTCTTATGTGTATGAATGATTTTCAAATTTTCAAATTTGGAGGCAGCAATATTTGGATTTGATGTTAGTAATTTATCTAATGAGAGAAACTTTTTGCGGTTTTTTGTGAGGGTCCATTCAAAGGGTCAAGCTTTGAAGTTGACAGTGCCAATTACATGTGACATTACCCCACATGCCATTTTCGGTTATTTGCTCTTGCCAACCCGTGATATTGATGTTGTCAATAGGACCACAATATAAAATAACTAACTCATGATCCAACCATATGATATTTGGCAACATACATTTATGTATCCATCTAATATCTATATATTTAGTTGCATATCTATATACAAATATGTATACGGATAATCACAAAGTATCTATTTATTGTTCCCAATTACATAAAGAAAAGAAAAAGTAAAGTAGAAAAGAAAAGAAAAATATTTGTTATACGAAATACTTATTGTTCCCATATACAAGGTTTGAATTCCGACTACAACGAGTGTCCCCATTTAATGTTTATGCTACGAATATATTTACCTCCCATCAAGGACTTCTATCGATATAAGAAATTGACGTTTTAGCGTCAGTTAGAGAGTGACGTTATAAAATAAAAAATTAGACGCTAAAATCAATTTAGCGTCTTAATACCAAGAAAAACAGTAAAAACCTTAAAGCATTGTTTTTAAGTAACTGGTTTCTGGTTTTTGATGGGAGATGCTCCGTTATTGCTGATACTAGTTTTGATGGGGGATGCTCCGTTACGGCTGCTCCATTGCCTGCGGTTGTGGCTTCTCTCTCCTCCACGATTAATCCTCCTTCAACGCACTTCCGGATCTTTTCCTTTATTTTTATTTTATTCTCTCTTTGGCTTAAAAAAAAAAGAAAAGTAGCAAAATATAATATAGTAGTCAAGTCTAGAGCACTTGGACTAGGGCAGTCCAATCAACACAGGGAAGTATCAATAAAAAAACATCATTAATCCATTGGACTAGGGTAGTCCAATAGATGCATTCCAAGGGATCCATAGACACTCATAAAAGAGACATTGCCTTGACTTTTTTCATATTCAAAAAAGAGGAATGTTAGCAACACTCTCTTTTGAGCACTCTCTCTAGCACTCACTCTTTTATTAGGTGAAATCAATGTGGGACCTACACTTTGGAAATGAAACCCACATATGGTGGTGGGACATACAATGATTATACCCAATAAAAGAGTGAGTGCTAGAGAGAGTGCTCAAAAGAGAGTGTTGCTAGCATTGCTCTTCAAAAAATATTTCCAAAACATGTCAGTCTCCAAGTTTGAGAATATCAGACATAATTTTTTCATATGAACTGTATTGAACTCTGAAATCAGAGAGAAATGTACTGAAAGATTTGATTTGGTCAAAGGAAAGTTCTTATTTATAGAGTAGTTAAGTTCTTTCATTACAAAGTATACATTATTCTTAATTGGATCAATACCTCACAACTGAATCCTAAAAACTTCTAATAGTTTGTATTTGACAAATGCTGATGTGGCAGAATCAGTTAGCTTCCATTGAAAGTTACTACCTCCCTTCCTTTTTATAAGGGAATATGAGTCAACAAAATTTGGTGTATTTGTTCTATATTTTGAACCAAATACATAAAATCTTGTTGACCAATATATCTCTTATAAAAAAGACCGGAGATAGTACTTGCAAATCAAGTAACTTCTTCGTTCTATTTCAACAGTTCCCCACAAACACTGGAGCTTGGTATATGTCTAGCTTGGATAATAAGGAATAGTTTGGGATGAAGTGATTTGCTGATGAAATCAGCAGCTTGTTCACTGCTTGAAATTGGGAGCAATCTAAGGATTCCTTCTCGCACTTTATTGCGAACAAAATGGAAATCTATCTCAAGGAGCTTGGTATTTTCATTAGCAGTACTATGTAAAGAGCATCAATTATTACAATAAAAAACAAGAATTCAGGAACAATGCACTTTAAAATCATCTAGTAAGTAAATGGGATATTGTAGTTCACATGCAGCAGCTAATTAAGAGGCTTGATACTGAGCTTCACTAGATGATATTGAGACAGTGGTTTGTTTCTTAGTACGCCATGATATCGGTAAGGAGTCAAGAAAGAAACATAAACCAGTAATGGGTCTTCGAGTGTAAACACCGACAGCCCAATCTGCATCAGTGAAACCCAAAAGTTAAAGAGAGGAAGACTTGGGGAAGAATAGTAATTTCCTAGGCAATTTTCAAGAAATCCAAGTATTCTACAAGTAACATTATAATGGACACGAGTTAATCCAAACAGTAATTTATTTGGCAAATATAAATTCCATGATTGGAATATGCCACTTTAAGGCCAAAAAATTACTTTAGCTTGCTTAAATCTTTTTCATCATAAAAGTAAAATAAAAGATAGATTTCATAAATGGAGCCTAGATGTATGATATCTACATAAGGTTGTGAAGATATCTCATCTCATAGGATAAACGAAACAGTGTATGATATTAGGATGCTTGTTTGTAGCCTAGATGTATGAGAAAAATCGTAAGATTTTCATACCATTTGCGACTTGCTTGCAATTCAAAGTATACAGGGACTTTTGTAACTTGCAAAACTTGGTTCGGTTAATGAGGGTTACGCGTTGAGGCACCTTCATATGGGAAATACTTCAGTGTCATAGACCTTTGGTGACATTGGTTCATTTTAGATGTGAGGGAATGATAATGAATTATTAAAATAAACTATTTAGATGAGAGAGAATGAGTGATTAAGAGAAAGATAGGGACAATGGTACTAATGGCACCAAAAGCCAATGACACCCAAGTGCTACCCCCTTCATATACATATCTTCATACAGAAAACACAACCTACAATTTGACGGTTGGTCAAAAACAATAAAGTCGATGTTTTGAATTATTTGTTTATTATTTTTGAATTAAAGTGCATTTAAATAGAGAGGAAAATATATAAATCTGTTAGTGTGCTCAATATAAGTGGTATCTTGTGATAGTAAATTAAAAACTATGTAGTTCTTGGGGAGTTGCAAAGTTTGAGGGTTTATGATCCACAAATGAATGAAAACAGAATGGTGTGGTTTTGTCTCTAACTCTACATTTTTTCCTCTTTTCTATTCTTTTTTTTCTCTCTGTTGGACTCAAGAGTAATGGACTAGATGAGTTTCCCATTTGATTTTCTTAAGATAAAGAAAATTGCTCTTCTCCCAACAAAAAACGCTCATTTCCAACCGAACTGTCCAAAATACCCCTGCGTGAGTTAACTCACGTAGGTGTATTATCAGTGTGACTTAAGTCACGTTCTGCGCATGACTTAAGTCAACGTGAGTTAACTCATGTTGGGTTCTGTTATAAAAACAGAACAACACCAGGAATTTCCAAAACTCCATTTGCGGTTTTGATTAACAAAGTTGCGATTTTCTCCAAGTTTAAGTCATTCAACGCCAATTACAATCACAAAATCAAGTAAATATTTATTATCCTATTGCATTGGCTTGATTGAATTGTTAATTTTTTTTGGAGAAATTGTCACATATTTACGTTTTTTTTATTTATGATTTTTTACTTTGTGATGTTAGATTTGAATGAATTGATTAAATTGTTAGATGTTGATTAAAGTATAATTGATTGAATTGCGGTAGAAATTGTTAGGAATTTGTGGTAGAATTTTTAGGATTAGAGTAGGTTTTGATCTCCGATGTTTGCATTGTGTAGATATGTCTCAGAAACAGGGTGATGCTCAATAAAAAAAGGAGAGTGACAAGAAGAAAGCAAAATCGACGGTGTGATATGACAGAGAATCGAATGTGATGGTTCCGTAAAAAAAAGAGAAATTTGAAGGTGCCGGTGTACAATTAGTTCAGGCTGAGGAGGAGCAGAAGGACTTGTTATTTTGGTCCTCAACCAAAAGCAGGTGGCCCCAAGAACTGTCGAGGACACCCCAATTGAGTTAAGTGACGAGGGAGATGATTTAAATGTAATGGCTTGTAATGTCTTGTCTTTTTGGATTTTTTTTTTATGTTTTTTGATATGCTACACATTTTGGTATTGAATAAATTTGAATAACGTTGCGTATTGAATAAATTTGAATAAAGTTGTGTATTCGAATAAAGTTTCACAAGCACACGAAATCAATTCAAAAAATACACAATTTTATTTAGTTTTAATTTCATCTATGTTACATTACATTCTCCCTAAATATGTGGTATCATCGTAATGTTAGGTTTAAATTATATTCTTGAAAGTTTTCTCAAAATGTTGGTATTAAAGTGTCTTATACTTAGTGTAAAGAATTGCAGCCCTCTTTGAAAACTCAAAAGAATGAAGAGAACACAACCCTTGTATTTTACCAAATAAACTATATATGTTTTCACATCGAGTTCCCTCATATAAGATGAGTAGCAAAGTAACGGAATGCAATTCAATTAATACATTCTTTTGACCTTAATTCTACTACATTGCCAACTGAAAGTTTCAATTGACTGAGGAGCATGATCAAGCACAGAACATATATAGTTGATTTTGTAAAATATATGTTGTGTTCTCTTCATTCTTTTGACTTTTCATAGAGTCTCGCAAATCTTTACACTAAGTATAAGATACTTCAATACCAAGATTCTCAGCAAACTTCCATGAATTAAACTTAATTTCCAACAAAATAAAGACACTACATAATAATGACGTTACCTAAACATAATATTGTGGCAGAATCAAACTCTTAAAAATATCTTCAGGAGATCTTTGCAACGTGGCTTCCATCTCAATCCTCGGGAACATGCGGTGCTGACGATATATGGAGAGCATGCTCCTCACGCAGTCATTGTCTGTCAGCATTATCTTTTCAAACTACAATAAACCGAGACGTACATATTAAACGTCATCCACCCTCATTTGGTTGATCCTTCAGATCCTTTAGCATGACATCGACCCGAACCTTGAACAAATTAGGGTTTTCATAGTTGAAGTGTATTTGAGCGCTGAACAAATTATCCATTGTTTCAGATCTACATCATAAGAAATTAAACAATCAATGAAAAACTCATTCAAACATTTCAACAAACACTTGGAGTGAGAATTATACATAAATCCTAAAACTCATAACTACAACATAAACATGCAAATATCTAAACAATTAAGCAATATAAGTCATTTACATGTAAACATTGTATCATTTCTTGTCAAAAAATCAAAATTTCAACAAACCCTTAAACTAAACAATTTCTAAGTTAAGAGGAAAAATCTAACATAAGAAAATTTCTATATTTGATTATGAAAATTTACTTGTTATTGGAGTGTTCTTTGATTTGAACTTGAAGAAATTAGGGATTTGGATGATTTGAGAGAGTTTTTAGCGAGTTAAGATGAGAAATGAGGAAATGAGTTGCCGTCCGATCTTAAAAGGACACACAACGTGACTTAACTCATGTTGGCCTTCATCGTGACTTAAGTCACGTATGGTGTTTTTTAGCAAGGCTTAAGTCATGTTGCATTTAACACTTGCGTGATTTAAGTCACGTTGGAGGTCTTTTCGAAGTTCAGTTGGGAGTTAGCAAAACATGATGGGAGAAGAGCAATTTTCAATTATAAATGAACATTTGTAAGTGTCGACCACAAACTTAGTGGGCTCAATCACTTTATTTCTAATTTTTATTTCTTTAATGAACCTTTATGAGCAAATTAAAAGTGATGACAAATGTAAAAATTATTATTTTGGGAAAACCTTGACAAATCGAACAAAATCAGGGCTGGCCCTAGGTATAGACGAGGGGTGTGACGACCTAGGGCCCATGCCGGTAGGGGGCAAAAAACAATTATGGTAGGGGTGTATATAAAAATATTTGGTTTTTGGGGGGTGTATATAGAAAACTTCACTGAAAGGACTCAAACAATGATATGATGAGAGGCTGGGCTGAATCCTATTAATGTTTTTGGCCCTTTTGGCACGATTTGCTATATATACACCTGAATGTCACAGAGATTTCTATATACACCCTTCACATAATTTTTTTTTGGTTGTCCTTAATGTGCCAAAATAATTATTATCGAAAAAATTGATATTTTTGTGGGCTATTTGTTCCTAAAAATGCGTCGCACTAATATTAAAAGTATTGGTCATATTTACTATCCAAGAAATTGGGATGATTTTATAACGAAACAAATTATATTTTAGTTGAAAATGGTCATACTAGAGAAATTATAAAATTGGGATAATTTTAATCTTGTATTTCAAAGATTCCAAAAATTTAAATTATATCATTATAGTAATGTCAACTTTCTTGGATTGATTAAAAGGATTGCAAAATTGAATTTGATAATGTAAAATCATGCGAGACACATTCATGATCATGAAATCGGTGTGAGACGCATTTAGGATCATGTGACCCACTCATTTTTTTTGTTTTGTTGTTCTTTTTTGGTAGTAAAAAAAATTGAAGAAAAAAAAATGAAGAAAATCACAACAATGAGTGAAAAAAAAATTATGAAGTATTATGATGTTGTATCAAAAGTAAGTATTTTTGTTATCGTCTCCATAGGGACTGGTGTGATATTCTAAGCCATTCAACAATCGATGTTGTTCTGAGCTAAGGTTTCACAATATTTTGTTTCATAAGCTATAAAACTACGAAATTATAAAAGGTTTGAGAGTTAACAGTGAAATGATTATGTTGGGATTAAACTTCATCAACCTACTTATACATATTCTCGGATTAGTGTTGCGGATTCTAATTATCAAATGATATTATCACATATTGCTCGGCAACATCATTCGTGTCCAAATGATATCGTGATTTCTATTGGGTCGTTCAATCGTCGATTTCCCAAACTATTAAACGATCTGATAGTCGATTGTATCGTTGTATAGCTGATTTCCCAAGCAATTAAACGATACAAAAGCTTTGGGTTCCAATATTCAAAGTGATTATCAAAACTTAAATTCCATGTCTAGAACAAAAGCTTTGATAGAAGATTATCCTAACCTAGATTCAAAATGTATTTTTCAATACAAATCAAATCCATAAGATTAAAAGCATGGAAAACAAGAATAACCTCAACATCATGTGATAATTAAAATCAAACAACATCATAGTTAAAGGGAATACATACTAGTAGAGTTGATTACATTTAATCCCAAAAAAAAGAGTCTAGCTACTCATTGTCATGGTAACCTTACAAGGAGAAAAGAAGAGATGGAATGGAAGCAAGCCATGATGTCTCAATGATCTTGTGAATCCCTTCAATCCTTGTGCTCCTTGCTGCTTAAGGGTCTCTCTGTGTTTTCCCCTGTTTTTCTCTCCGTAAAATGACCTAAGATCTGATAATAATGTTTCTGAAATGAGAAGAGAGGATTTTATACTTTTGCAGAATTTTGCTTTCTTGCCAGGCAGGATTTTTGTCGCTATGGCGACATCAGCTTTCTTTGCCAGTGGGTTTCTGCCACGTCATCATCCACTTGCCTCAAACCGCCTTTTCTCGGCAGGCAGGACATTTGTCGCCATGGCGACATATGATCTTGGAAAACATGGGTTTTGGAACTTCATTCCCGCCATGGTGACATTTTGTTGCTCGGGCGACATCTTGCCAGACAGGATTTTGTCGCCATAGCGACAGGTTTTGGTCAAACAGGTCAGTGGACCTGTAATTCTCGCCAAGCAGGAAATGTTGTGCCTGGCAGGAATGACAGTTGCAGACCAAAATTTGCAGTTTGCTCCTCTTTTTGTTTTTCTTTCATTGGTTCATGTCTTGATCACTCTTTTCCTGCACAATTGGGTTAAGTAAGACCTAAAAGGCATAATTATGCATTTTGTAACTTTTTCATATATTTTCCTTGGATAACTTGAATAACAAGTAACCAAAAGTGCTTAATATAAATCATGAAACTAACATATTATAGCACTTATCATATTATGTAAAGGGTCATTTTATCATATTATGTCTAAGACCTGTAAAACTCGAGGAATGACCCTGAACAAAATTAAGATTCTACGGTTTCTTCTATTTAATTATGTTTTACAAGAAAATAAGAATAACAAATATTTTCATATCATCATTGTAAAAGATTAGTAAATATAATGGCCCAACTTTTGTACCTCAAGTTAACAAGAAATTGCATCTAAATAGACAAGAATATAAATGACTGTCTCTGAATTTTATAATGCATAGACTGGCGAAAAATTAAATGATTGTCTCTGAATTTCATATTGATATAGAATAAAAGTTGTCAATTAATTTGTAAGACACTATTGCTATTACTCTGGACAACACAACATATTCATGTTGTCCCAAATTGATTGGATTTATCTTGATGGGAAAATAGTCTCATTTAGGCCAACCGATGGTACTAAATTGTAAACAATTGCTGTGTATACTAGTCTAATATTATGCTACTGGAATATTAAGCCAAATGAAATTATTATGCTAGTGAATATCTGTGATTCATGAAATTACATTGTTTTTGTTGTCCTATGATTAAAATATTTGTTGAATAATTCTTTTTCCAAAAAAAAATAAAAATGTTAGTGTATTGATGATTTGTCTTGAGATCAAACACAGGTATGATGCAAGATGCTTGAACTGTGTCAAGATGTTTGAATGTATGTAGTGATATGCATGTTGGATGTTATAGTGATGCAAACATGATTGCTGCAGAGTGCATGCATGGACTTATGATTTATGATCATGTATGATGCAAAACCTCATACAGCACACATGAGCTATTATTTTTGTTCATAGACATTGTTCATTTTAAAAACAAAATGAAGCAACAACCTCGTTTAGTGAAAATGATGCTTTTTGTGGAAGGAATGAATTATTTACTTGAACACATTATTAGAATTTTCAATCTGTAAAAGTACATTTGAGCTTAGGATAATGCAAAAGACAAAACTTAGTACAATTTTTTAGATGCGTTTTGTATGGTTCTTAACTAAAAATACACCTTTTGGATATAACAAACTCTGAGAAAATTATGGATTTGAGAAAATCATAGTGAATTTAGTTAAAAATCATACAAAAAGCACCTAAGGATGTTGCATAATGACTATGCAACAATGTAAATATGAAATAATTGAATGATAATGACCAATTTTTGTACTTAAGGATTTATTTTCCTTTTTGTTTTTTTTAAGGATATCGCAAATAAAGAATATTACTTGTCTCAAAATAAAATAAAAATTCTAAAGCAATTGATCACCGTCTTTTTAGGGTTGTAACATTGCTAATGGTGTAGGGGCTATAAAAAAAGGGTATATCGGGCTCAAATAATTATGGATCAAGTAAGATAAATAGTCTTTTTAGATAAATAGTCATTTTTGATTGATAAGTCGTTTTTTTCAATTTTTTCGACATCCTGAGTAATTGAAAACCGATACAAGTAATTATACTAACTCCTAATGTAGGAGTGGTTCTTGCTTGGGGTTATTGAAGGAAAGAAAGAAACTCTCCTTTTTGGCTTAAAAGTGTAGAAAGTTTTTTTTTTTTTTTTTAATAAGAGAGAAATCGTGAAACTTCATTTCAAATCGTGATTCTATACTTTTTAAAAAGTTTAATTTTAAGACAAGACTATATTATTTTATGTTGCAAGAATGTTTGCTCATACCTTTGTTATAGGTTTTCAACCTAACATGCTTTTCTTATTTTCTTTTCCTTCTTCCATTTGTGTTTCCAAAAGGACCTGCACCAAGTGTTCTAGTATTTGATAATTATTCGAAAAAATAACAATATTTAAATAGAATAGAATCAAGTTATATGTTCTTTTAGTACCAAAACTTGATTTAATACATTGAATTCTAGTGTACGATCCTGCACACTTGAACATACATTAGCATATCAAATTGTTCTTTTAACATTTTGTTATCATCAAAACTTCAAAGACATTATAAAAAACTCATTTTGCTTCAACGGTATGCAAATAGCAAAGTTAACACATTGTGGATACCTCTTATATTTGGAGCAAACCACTTGTGGACACAATCAAATGCAATGTGGAAGGAGCCTCTTTCAACAATAACTCTATCATGGAGTACTATATGTGTTTTAGAGACTCTTTTGGATTTCTCATGCTTGACTAATCAAATTATTATTACTCCTCCACCACGGTTCTAGAAGCCGAAACCATATAGGCTTGCTGGAACCTATCAAAGTGTCTATATAAAATGGAACGCATGATGCCCGGTTTGAAACTAACTCTAAATCTATATCTGATGCATTTTCTGCCACCAATATCACTCAAAATGATTAAACAGATTTAACTGATGCACTAACTTATATCGTTTCTATTGTAGCGGAATTGTTCATATTATAGTGAGAATATTTAACAGATTTTTTTAACTAAAGATTTGAATAATATTATACAAAAGATTAAATTATAATTAAAATAGTTTAAATTAACAGTATAATTAGAATATAAACAGTTAGCCCAAAACCATGTCTCTCCTTATATATAGGTATATATAAAATATATAATGAAGACTCGATTTTCTCCTTCACACTTTTCTCAGTCAAACTATAGTTTTATTCCAATTAACTGGATTACCTTCTAAAACATCAATAACCCAAAGTACATCATAATTCCCAATGTCTTAGGGTTATGACTTTAAACCCATTTTAGAAGGGCATCCAGTTATCTTTCCAAATCGTAATGGATTGTCCATTACCAACCTTCCAGCAACTCCTCTTGTTGACAACCCAATGGGCATGGCGCATGCTTCTCCAAGAAAAACTAAGAACCTTTATAATGGGGATGTATTTAGCTTTATATATCACCTATAAATAAGAGAATTAGGGTTGGTGTGCATTCTTCATACTTGCGTTGCAAGAATTGCCTCACTAAATGCTCTTATCGATCTGAATCCATACCTCCTTCAAACTTAGACTTAAAACATTTTTTTTGTCCAATGTTTTTTCCTTTGACCCTTCCTATTTCTCTACCAAAACCCTTAAACAACAATCTCCACCTTATAAAAAATATTTAGGGTATAAGAAAACTACTCATCACATAGACTCTTAAAAAAGCTAAAAAAAAATGTTATCCATAAGAAAGTGGAAATCTTGAGTTTTGGACCTACCAAATTGAATAGGCATTAAAATTCACAGAAAACCTACTTGGACATATTGAAAGCTGTTATCTAACAAAAGTTTAAAGTGAAATTATTTTCCCACCCCATGTCTCTCCAGCACCCTACGAGTTTCGCAAACTTCCTATTCAAATTCTATAGTTCGAAACATGGTTTTTAGTTTTTGATTGTAGAATTTGGAAATAATTAACCACAGTCATTTTACCTACGATTGAACCATAACTAACTAATTTTTAAAGATTTTTCCACGTATGATTCCAAATATAGAAGTTGCTTTAAAATGGTTTCCACTTTCCATTATTACTCAGTGTGGGATGAAGGTATATTGCGGTGGTGTGTGTGATGACAAACGAATTTGATGTTTGATTACTCTATGGCTCTTGACTCTTATTCCATCACTGTGGTGGAGTTATGTTCTTCAATTTGTGCATGTATACAATAATTGGATTCTTAGTCATTTCTATAATTAAAAAATGTGAACTGATGCAAGAAAATACCAGTGTGAACCTATGTATATAACAAGAGGTGACGCATTTAGTAGTGGATGTGATTACAATTGCATCAACTCATTGTTTAGATTTTTTCACTTGCCTCTATTATTTCTTTTTGAATATTATAATGAAATGGTTTGGACCATGATTTAGTTTTGGAAAATATTATCTAACATCATTACAAATGGTGAACTGGTGAGTTGGAATAATTACACTTTGTTACAATAGAGTTTGAAACATGTAAAAGGGTTGTTCATCGTATTCTAAAATTTGGATATGTAAAAATGAATTTTTTTTCGTGTTCGGATTCCATAATCAGAAGTTCCTTATATGTAAGAGATTGAAAAAATTATTAAATTTTATTACGTCACAAGAAGGATTGAAACATGTAAATGAGATGTTTGGATTCCAAAATCGAGATATATGCTGATGTTCAAATTCTAGAATTCAAACGTGTAAAAATCATTTTAAAAAAAGATAGCCATGTTCAACAATGATTAAAATGATAGTTACTAACTTTTCTTTTTTTAAAGAATACTGCTCTTCTACCAGCAAGTTTCGCTCCCACCCAGTCAAACTGACCGAAGCATAATCATGTCTGAGAGTACACATGTTTATGAGTTTACACATGTCTATCATATATTGTCACTATTTTGACCATATATGCATGCTTCTTCTACACATATATGGTTGTCCCCTTTCTTCTACACGTATTTGGTGGAGAGTGGTGGAGAAAAGCATTATTAATTTGCTGTTAGTTAGAAATGAGTTTGA
>Ga0315915_1002451_pt1 | contig 23399 bp, 4 predicted proteins | sample MpolbnodulesMG_FD_207738 | JGI IMG/M metagenome (GOLD analysis project Ga0315915, IMG submission 207738) | Medicago polymorpha root nodule microbial communities from Los Angeles, California, United States - branched nodules | ecosystem: Host-associated > Plants > Roots > Nodule | place: USA...
ATTCTCATGTTTCGCAACCCTTGTCTAATTTCACTTGTTCCAATATCAAAGCTCCTCTGTCGCATTATGAATTGATATTTGTGATGATGAATTAACAAATAATAACCCTCCGCTGTCGCATTATGAGTTTGGTATTTGTTAATTCATTATAAAAACGGTGAAATTAGATTAGAAAGTAGATTTATATAAAATTAGGGTTTATGGCTTGGTTTGATTAGGATTATGTCATTAGACTTATCCAACAATCCCAAGACAAGAAGAGTCTACTCACTCATGTTCATTGTAGACATAGAGGAGAAGAAGAAGAACATAAAGTAAATAACAAGAAAATAAAGAGAACTTTTATTAAGAAAGACAATGTCACTATTGAATTCCAAGAACAAAAGATGAATTGTTGTGATAGCTAGCTACTCTATTTATAGTTTTCAATGACTTAAGCCCTAAGAAATATAACACTAGAATGTTCCACAAAAAACCATGGGCTTTAGGTCAGAAGTAAACTAATAGGTAGCTTGTTTAGGAAGCAAAAAGCAGCAAAAGTGACCCAGAAGGCTGACACGGCCGTGTGGCTGGTGGCACGGGCCATGCCAAGTCTCTGACTTGGGGGATGTTATATTTTTGCACCGAATCTTCGTATTTTCAACCCGAATCAGCTCCAAATCCCTTTCTTTTGCTCCAAGACTCAATCTTTGAAATATTTGTTACTGAAATTAAATAACTTGCAATTGAAGTAAAATAATTCTAAAGAGGAAATAAACTTAAATAAAATAAACTCAAATATAAATAAAACGGACTCAAATATTATATTAAAAATACTAATTATTGACTCATCAAACTCTCCCACACTTGAATCTTTGCTTGTCCTCAAGCAAAAGGCATAAACATAGCAGCATAAACAAGATTTACATATGACAATTCAATTAAAAACTTATGTCTCCTCAAAGGCTTTATTTCAAGTGTACACTAATCACAACTTCAAGCATTTCTTATGATCCTATTCAACCCAACAACAAGTCTTAAGTGAGTGTGTGTGTGTAGTCCAGCCCTTTTCTTGCTCCTGTATAAGATAGATATTATGAGGAAACAGGTTCTAACCTTAGCACTAATTTAACCGAGAAAAGTTCTTTCTTCATTTCATATAAGAGAGATGGGAATATTTATTTTCATGGCATATTTACTTTTAATATTCGGGGAGTTGGGCAGACGCTAGTAAAGAGGTTACCCTCGATACACCATTGCATCTGAACACGTTTTGGCTGTAAGGGTACCATCCTCGTTTTAAAGAAAGCAATTATTTGCTTTGGGTAAATTTTTTAAATGCCATTTTTAGAAGGATTACGGAAGCTACTTTTGTTTGTCAAGGGACACCACCTCCATGTGGGAAGTCAGTGAGGGAGTATCATTTCCCCCCAGATTCAGTGTTGTCTCCTTTATAGATATATTTGCTTCCGCCCTCTTATTATTTCCCACACTAACTTATACTAATTTTACTCTGAAAACTTTAAAGAGTTAATTTACCACTAAAATTAGAACATGCTCCTTAAAATACCTACTCATACACTTGCTCAAGGGATGCAACTTTGTGCTTTTCTCATTGGAGAATTTTTACAATAAAACAAGATGTGGGTATAGCAAGAACACTTAAAACACAAGAAATCATTTTCATGTACAAGAAACAACCAATTTAGAGGAGACAACAAAAAATTTATGTCATAATTTATAATAAAAACAAGCCGCTTAATCATGCCCTTCACAATAAAACATAACAAAAGAATTAAAGTTCAAGGGAGTTTGGAAACACTACGACACTCTATTTGTTACATGTGTTTTTCTATTGAAAATTGTGGGCATTTTTGGAAAGAAATATCCAATCAAAAAGAGCTGGAAATAGGTTGTTTTCTTTATATATAGTATATACTATCAAAAATGGATCTCCAGCAAAATTTCATAACTATCCTCGATGAACCTCATAATTTTCTTAACTTTCAGGGTCTAATAGTCGTTTTGCAAAATAAAAAACTAATTTATTCTTTATTTTTTAGTTTATCACTTCCAAGCCTAACTAATTGCCTATATTTTAAAACACACCACCATGTAATTAAAGGGTGGGAGATTCCATCAAAAAGGTTTTTTCAAAATACACAACAGAGATCACCTTTTCTCTCTGCCTTCTCTCTAGAATCAACACATCGTCTCTCTCCTAGCATATCCAAACCCTCGAATCCAAGATGTAAAAGGTGAGTATTGTGGGCGACGATGGTTTCCTTCCCTCACACTACCAATCCTTTCTGAAGTGGGCATGCTCTCTTTCCTTTCGGTGGATGTAGATCCGTACATTTAACCCACATATGTCGTCATTTCGTCGTTTACAGGGACATGGTGGTTATGTCGGCCTCAAATTTGTTCTAGCTGGGTGGTTTACAGTTCTGGATCATTTAAGCCAAATTTGGTTTTTGGATAGGATTCTCTAACCTTTTTGGTCTGTTTCCTTCCTCACTGTTGGGAAGGAACACACTTTTATCGTTGTAAAGGTTAGTTCCTGTTTTCGTTTGGTTAGGTCATTGGTGGTGTTTATGTTTTGCTGGATTTGACGCACGACAAGTTGTTTGTTCTTCTTAAGTGTACGATTGTTTGATATGCGTTTTCGCTTATGTTCTTGATCAGGAATTAGATAGTTGGAGAGTTGCGGCCTCCTTTTGATGTGGTTAGGTTTTAAGAAACATGAAAGAGTCTGATTTTTTTAACCTGAAAAGCGTATGTTTGGTTAATAACATATTAGACTCATCCATCGTTCCGAGCTCTTACACGTATGATTGAAACTTGTTGTGTTTGGTGGTCTAACCTCTTCAATTTTCTGATGTTGCAAATTTGTTGGAATCTGCATATTTCAAGGCGTCATGTTTGCCTCAACTCTAGTATTGTTAATGCTCGAAAGAGCTTTTGTGCTTATTGTTGTGTTCAGGGAGCTATTGGCGCTTGAATTTGGATACCGTATTGGCGGTTGATCCATTAGCCATATTTAAACCTAATTGTTCTTTATAGATGTTCACTCTTTTCCATTTAACTTCGGTTGATACTTTTTATTTTTTTATTTAAACATATAATAATATTAATTACGAAAGTAATTATTTTTTACATAATTACTAAAATGTCACACAACCGTGCAAATGTACATATCTTATACTAATTGATTTTCTTATACTAGTAGTAGATTTAAGAAGATCAAACATATATATATTTTTTACAGACGAGGCCATTAAATAGAGTCATGAATTTCTTCTTCTACTAGTAGTAGATTAGAGTCATGACTTTACATAAATGATAAATAAACACATAATTTTTAAATGATGCGAAAGACTAACTTCACAAATCATACAATAACGATGATACCAAGTTTTAAAATGATACGAAAGACTAACTTCACAAATCATCCAATAACGATGATACCAACTTAGGCAAAGGAGTTTTAGTGAATTGCAATACTAATTTTTTTTTATTTTTTATTCTCATTTAAAATTTTGAAGTCTGAAACTCTAATGAACGTCTTTGGGACATAATCCTAATTAATAATTATAAGCATATATGACAAATAGTTGTAGAGTTCAGTTAATCAAGATGAAAATTTCATATCCTTTTTAAACTTGACTTAAACTTTGGACTCGTTAAAATTTGTTGATTATTTTTAGAGGTTGTTTATATATGTTATTTTTTCCATTTGTATTAAGTACCAAAAATATCTTGTTAATGGGCGGTCTAAGTCACATGGCCTAAGTCACCAATGATGATGCTTCTGCTTCAAAATTTGACCTCTATAGTCCACACATAACTGGTCCCTCCAGTGGACTCTTCTTCTGCTTCTGTCCAAATAAATATTGGATTGATCAATTTTTCTTTGACAGGTATTGGAAATATATTTCTTTATGCAAGGGAAAAAGAATAAATATTGGATAGATCAATTAGATAACTACTATCTATCTTTTTATTTTTTTTTGAAAGGTATTATCTATATATTTTGTTAACTGGTTTCACGGATTCTAAATGTATTTTTGGGAATCCAAGGTTTGAAATAAAAACTCCCATATTCAATGCAACCAATAACAACTCCTAGCCGTATATGAATTTTTCCCCATGTTGCCAGGCTTTTTAATTCCCAGAGGTGGGAATATTATATTCCTATAGAACAAATTCAGATTCCATGTAAAAGTATTGGCTTTATCCCACCACCTACACATATTTAACTTCATCTATACCTAATATACATAATTGTTCTTCCTTTTTTTTTTTTCTTTCTTAAATGCACTTTTCACCCTCTATGTTTCAAAAAGTTACGATTTTAACCCCCTTTAAAAATAATGGATATTTTGACCCCCTAACTTTTGGCCCTCTTTTGATTAGCTGATTTTGATGGAGATTATGACAATTTCTCAGTCTCTGATGGTGTAAACTGACATGGGGATAGAATGATGCTGATAAGTGGCGTTCAAACTGGTATGGTGTAACTTTTGGCCACTCTAAAGAAGGATCCACTTATCAGTTTGGACTCCACTTATCATGCCAGTTTGGACACCATGCAAGTTTGGACTCCACTTATCAGCATCCTTCTATCCTCATGTCAGTTTACACCATCAGAGACTGAGAAATTGACATAAAATCAGCTAATCAAAAGAGGTCCAAAAGTTAGGGGGTCAAAATATCAATTTTTTTAAAGGGGACCAAAATCGCAACTTTTTGAAACATAGGAGGTGAAAAGTACATTTAAGCCTTTTTTTTATCATTGTTTTTCGTATGAATACATGTATTCATACTCACATTCACATACATAAATTTTGTTTTTGCTCATAATATATACTACTATATATTAGATAAAACCATTATTTCAAAATGATATGAAAGACTAACTTCACAAATCATAATAACGATGATATCAAGTTGGGCAAAGAGGTATTTTAGTTAATTGGAATATCTATTTTTTGGAATAGATCTTGAAAATAAGATATATAAATTATTTTTATGAATTTAAAACTAAAGATTTTTGGAAACTAGCAATGTTATATCCAAACACTTTTTCAAGAAAGTTATTCCTCTAAAAGTTATGTCTGAGAGACTTGTTTTTGGGATTCATTTTTGAATCCATGAAATAAACATCCCATAAAATTCTTGATCCTCTTCAGTTAAAATCGTCTCTATTTCTTTCATTTGAAAAATAATGACACAACAAAATTTTAAAAAATAACTAATGATAGTGGGTTTACTATTAAAAAAAAATAATGGTGAAATTCAGTTTATGGTATGATCCATTATTTATATTTATATTTATGTTTATCTCTTTCTAAATGACATTATTATTTTATTTTGTGAAATAGAGATGATCTTTATTTTACTTTGTGAAATAGAGATGATCTTTACTCCCATAATTGAATGATACATTTGAAAATAAATTGCTCTAAACAAGTTTTCTTTTGAATTTTAAATTTAATATTAAATATTTATTTCTTCAATTTTACCATCTCTAGTTAATACACCGTGTATCACTTCTAAGTAGGGTGTTTGCGGTGCGGTTTGGTTCGGTTTTGAGGGTAAAAGTCATCCGAACTACAATATAAAAAAGTATGCGATTTGGTTTGGTTCGGTTGACTTTAAAGATAAAATCCGAACCAAATCAAATGAAACCAAACCAATGCGGTTTCGGTTGGATCGGTTGGTGCAGTTTTTTTCGAGACGATACAATTTTTTGTTTCCAACATGAAAATCAAGTTAAAAAGCTAAAACACAACATATTTTCAGCAATGTTTTGAATTTCATCAAATATTACAATTTCATTTTCATTTTATAATGTTTCCAACAACATAGAGCAAGTTAAAAATGTGGACAAAAAGTAATCATATTTTGTAAGAAATGCAAAAGACTAAGATTTTGTCATTCTCTAAAATTTCAAGTAGCGCATAAATACGGTTTTTAAATAAAAATGCAAAGAATGAACCTAACAAGAGAAAAATATGTCATTTTATAAAAGTTTCCACTGAGTTTCTATGAGTATTGGTCTATGTGACATATGTTTAATTAACATTTTTCTTATGTTGCAGTTTGGATTGGTTTGGTTCGGTTGGTTAAATGAAAACCGCAAACCGAACCAAACCATGCGGTTGAGTAAGAAAATGATCCGATTAGATCCGAACCAAATGCGATTTTTTACGGTTTCGGTTTGGATTGGTTCGGTTTACGGTTTTTCTATTAAATTGGTTCGGTTTTGAACAGCCCTACTTCTAAGTCAATATTTTTTACTTTGTATTTATGATAAATTGTTATTGATAAACACAAATACACCGACATTTCTACTTGATAAAGATAATGTAGTTCCTCCATTTAATATTTCATAATGAATGTCAAAATTGCTCATTTTACATATATTAAAAATAGCTATAAATCAATAAAATGATAATTTTATCAAATGTTCTTATTATATAAATCTTACCTATGTTAGCTTGCTATGCAGTTCCAAGCTCGGGTTACAAACTTCTTGCCTTCTTGGTGCAATAGCTTATATATGTAGTCTTTGATCATATTACCACAAGAACTCGTAAACAAAATGCCACTTTGCTTGGCATATGCATACTAGTTAAGAACAATTAATGTGGTGGAAGAAAAATCATATACAAACAATGAACCAGTTGTTTTGAAAGCTTATATTGGTGAATAACATACGTGTCATTGTACATATAGATATTAATATAGTTCTTAGTGATCGATTCTAGACCTATACTAGCAGATGATGACATTCAGTCAAATGTAATATTCCAAGCTAAAACACAAGATAATGTAATATTCCAATCCAAGCTAGCCAAAGGGTGAAGTTGATTGAAAAAACTCATAGTGAGTCATAATTATTAAAGTCATTGTTTTGTATACTAAAACACATAATAATCCAACAGGCAACCAATGAATAGAGATTAATTTGGCCTGCCTATAAGTTATACATGTTACCATATTATATACTATTTACAAAATGTGATGGTTGTCGTAAAATAGAGAATTGGTCCTATTTTTCTAATATATGAAAAGAGTGAATATGTATTTTCATATTTGAATTTGCAGGTAATTCAATTTCGTCTGCAAATTATTTAATAATTAAAATGTTTTTGAATTTTACAAACGTCGGTTAAATTGATCTCTCCGTCAAGTCTCATTGTCAATGGTGAAGACATGTGATGTTAAATGCTAACATGTATTGTCAACTTTCTTTCAACAAAAAAAAAATGTATTGTCAACTTAGATGTAATGTATTCAGAGACGAAATTGATCGAAAATTTCGATATAGTTTTTGGATTTTTTAAATGAAATTCATTACAAATTGTTGCATTATCACGTCAATCCTTGAATTATTCATTAAAAATCAAGATGATCCATGAATTATTTCACTCACCATCAAATCGATCATTGAATTATTTATCTTAACTATCAAATTGATCCCTAATTTGGTAGCACAATAAAGAGATGAAAGAATTTTTCATCATTTGAAATCGTGGCTAGCAGCATGAGAAGAAGACATGTTGACCGATTGAGATATGGTATGCATTAATGTGTAACCCATAGAAGTAAATACATACAAAACATGATATACAAAATAAAATTGTATTAGATAATTCACATTAATGAATGCTTTACAAGCAATGTGTATGCAAATTTAAAAGGGTCCTAGTCTTATATATGTTACATGAAAATCCAAACAAATTACAATAAGATCATTTTCTAAAGTTGTTTTTTTTAACCTCCCTTTCAAAATTTTATGGGGTAATGAAAACAGTAATTGAGGTAACTGAAATGTAACTTTATCTCATAGATTCAGCGGTAAAATTGTCTATTTCCTTCATGGTAAATTTAAATTGTCTTTATAGCCCCAATTTTTTTCAAGGTCATGCTAACTAGTGTCTCCGATGCACTAGTTAGGAAAGTCAAAAATAGAATTGTTTTTATTAAAAACGTCAATTTTTTGACTTTCATAGAGTTAAACATTCTACTATTCTCTACTTTCCAATACATTCTACTTGACTTTCATAACGTCCGACCTAACAATTTCGACGTTTTTATCAGTTGGGCTAAAACTTGTGAACAATAGCATATAAATATATTTTATATGTATGCGCATGGGAATCCGTAGTGCAAAAATGGACTTAAAACCCCACTTATTCACATTAAACATTGTTACTCTGATCACATTTAATAAACAAAAATGAATTTTTTAGATTGCAAAGAAGCCTATAATTTCAACATGAAGATTGGTGTATACACATTTGAGAAGGCTAAAACACACCAGTAAATTACTCAAATGTCCCCTCTGCAGTTAACTGCCGCGAAAATTAACCGGCGGCAGTTAACTGCCGAAATTCAATATAATCCATCGACACTTAAGCGTCATGGAAATCAGACCCTTCTCTTTTCTCTTTCACGATAGCTTTCTCTCTCTCAACCTCAAAACTCTCCATTCCTTTATCAACTAAGCTTTGCATGTAGGTTATGTCAGCAAACGAACTAATTGGTACCTAGAATGGAACAAGAAAAACCCATTTTTCCCTCCTCTTGATCTGTGGCCGAACCACCATCACTACGTCTTTTCTTCACAATTGATTCAAGCTTCACAATTTTTCTTCTTTCTCCATCGATTCAAGCTTGCAGGTGTCGGTTACGTTTGACACCAAATTTTTTTTCTTTTGATTGTTTTTGATTTTAATTAAAGTTGAATTTGATTAATTGTGGTGGGTATGACACCAACATCGGCACCAATCTCAGTGGCAATGAGTGTGGTGTGGATTTGTCAATCACCCAAGGTGTTGAGACAAATTCAAGTTGGAATGATTTTTAACAAACCCACCACTACAACAATCTGCATCTTGAAAAGGAGAGAATCTTGTTTTCTTCAATAGAACACATAAAGTGTTGAAGAAATTAAAAAATAAATGAAACCAGTGTCAAGTCTCAACATTGATTCCATGAAATGTTGAGAGAGAGAGAGAGAGAGAAAGCTACTCGTGAAAGAGAAAAGAGAAGGGTCTGATTTCCACGGCACTTAAGTGTCGATGGATTATATTGAATTTCGGCAGTTAACTGCCGCCGGTTAATTTCTGTGGCAGTTAACTGCCGAGGTGGCATTTGAGTAATTTACTGGTGTGTTTTAGCCTTCTCAAATGTGTATACAACAATTTTCTTTCAATATTAGTAAGATCTAAGATCTACCTTGGGCCAAGTCTACGTTGATATGACGCTTATTCATAGCCAAGTTCACTAATGAGCACCACCATTCTTTAACATCTCTTTTCTTTTCATTCCTTTTGTTTTCAAATTGAAAACAATATTCATTAATTTAAATTGGTAATGTACATCAAATACGATCATAAATTCAACAACGTTGAAATAAAAAGAATGAATCTGCGAAAAAACTCACAACATCTAAGTTAATAATGTACAAGACCAAAATGTCTACAAATAATATGATAACATTGATGCTCAAGTTGAACAAACAGAAGTTGATGTATTTGGTCTAAAATTTAAGTCAAATACATCAATTTTTATTAATCTAACCTTTTTTTTATTTTATGATGGTAACCTTCTTTTACATATAGAACCGGAAGGAGTATACCGCAATAATCAACTAATATAGTTTTGTATTCTTAGGCAATTCTTGTGCTCGGTTGGTTGCATGCAAGTTATCAATCTGCTTAAAATAATAATGGTCGTATTAGCAAGTGTCTTCGGTGGATAATCTTTAGTAATTTCAAATTAAGAAATTACTTTTTAAAAAATGATAAAAAAAACCTTAATTTTTAATGCATTAAATACTTCAATTTTTGTAAAAACTTAATATTTAAGATCTATAAAAAGTGTCTTTGAACTTTTCTCAAATAATCTCTTCTCTTAAACATACATTTGAGAATACAAATATATGTGGCATAAAATTCAAATTTCGTATGCAAACAACAATTATTACCATGAATTAGCGATCATTATATATGGCAATTTTGAATTTGATTCACCCTCATTTATATAACAATAAATGAATTGTTGATCATATATTGTTAGGGATTCAAAAATCAAACTACAAATTATTTAATGGGAAAATAACATCATGATATACACTACCAATTAAGTATATTTTTTTTTTTATATTATAACCTTATAAAATGAATAAAAAAAAAATTTGTCCCCGTGAGCATAGCTCAGTTGCCAGGGACATGCATTGTTATATGCAGGGGCTGGGGTTCGAACCCCAGACACCCCACTTATTCTCCTTGAAAAAGGAGAATTCTAGCCACTAAGCTACTTGGCCCAAAAAAAAAAAAATTTTTTTTAAGTTACCAAACTGAATATATATGGTTGTGAATAAATGCATTGTAAATCATTTAAAAAAAATCTTTTTATTCAGATATTAATATGAAAATCAAAGGTTGTTATGATTTTTTTTAATTTATTAAAAAACAAATAAAATTTTAATTAATTGAAACAATGACATGTGTATTTATTAGCTAAAAAATAAAATTTGAATGTTTGAAAGTGAATTAGAGGCCACATCATGTACTCTAAAAATTAGAAAATCTCTTATCTCTTATACATACTTTTTTTAATCAATTAAATGAGACAACTACGAACAAACAAATAAAATCTCCTATACATAAAAATTTTTAAAAATATAAGACAACTTTTTGTTAGTGATACATAAATAAAATATGCAACAAACATTTATCAGGGAAGAGTATAAAAAAAACACAAGACAAATATTTTAATTGATATATAAAAAAACACGAGGCGTACAATTTACACTAATAAATATTAAAAAGCACGAGAAACATATTTATCTCTAATACATAAAAAAATATGTGACACATATTTGTCATTGATGTATAAAAATTCATGGGATAAACAGTCACTGATAAATATAAAAAAAACACAGGACACAAAAATATAAGATAAATATTAGTAACTGATACATAAAAATGGAACAACTATTAGAAACTGATACGTAAAAAAATATGAGACAAATATTTATTACTGGTATATACAAAAACATAAGGTAAATATTTGTCACTAATAACTACATAAAAAAATTGGATAAATATTTGTTGTTGATACATAAAAAAACAAGAGATAAATATTTATCTTTGATAAAAATAAAAAATAAAACACCAAACAAATATTTGTTACCACTACTTTAAAAAATACAAAACAAATATTCATATATCACTAAGAAAAAACAAGAGACTATTATTTGTTATTGATACTTAAAAAACACAGGACAAATATATTTGTCAATGATAAATATTAAAATAGTATGAAATAACTATTAATCATTGAATCATACAAAACATATGGGAAAATATTTGTCATAGATAAGTATTATTATTATTTTTAAGCAAAAGTAATGCAAGATGCATTATCCAAATTCATCAACCAAAAAAAAAGCGAAAAGCAAAGAAAGAAGAGGGAAACTAGGTGAACACCTTTTCAACATAAAGAAGAGGGAAACTAGGCGAGCCTAACCTATGTCTTATGTATTATAGGTTAATGGGAACTAAACAAAAGAAGAAAGTGTTAAAACAATATTAGGTAACCAATATGCTCTTGAGTTCCCTCATCTATAAATTAATTGATGAATATTAAAAAACACGGGACAAATATTAAAAAACACGGGACAAATAATTGTAACTAATACATAAAAAAGTACATGACAAACAATGGAAATATATTTTTCACTGATGCATAAAAACCAGGGACATATATTCATCATTTGAGCAAGCCATAGACACCCTTTTGAGGAAAAGCAACCAATTATGAACTGAATCCACAGAGTCGAAGTGGTCTTGAAGCTTCAGTTGCAGTCCAGATCGAGGGATGAACAAACGATAGAAATCTATCATAGTCCACCAGCGGTGCAAGAAGCAATCACATCAGATAAAATCTTTTAGGTACGATGAACGACTACTACTGTGAACACAGAACATCTACGCACCTATCCCTTTCGAGCAACATCAGGATAAAACAAAGTCATGTTGAATCGACATATGCAGCCAACAGAACAACGCCAGAACTAAAGAACCCATATCTTCAATCCGGAAAACCAGATTCAAGATTTTCAGACCAAATCTCAAAGCTCGAACAAAGCCACCATCCATCTTCATCTCCACAAAACAAAACAAAAACAAACACCAATAAACATAAACGGAAAAAAAACAGAGCAAAACCAGATAAAAAAAACTCACGATCTGACATAATCCACCACAAAAAACGAACTCATAACCGCGTCGGCGCCAGAGTAGTACAAGACAACAACGACATTGAACGAAACCACTGACCACAGTAGAATCAACTCACACCAAGACTCTGAGAGGTCAACCGCGACGGGGCTTCATCAGTGACGATCTGAAACCAATTGATATTTTTTTTTATCACAAATAAACATAAAAAATATGGCACACATATTTGTCATTATTGCGGTAAAAAAACGAACATATTTAAAAATTCACTCGATAAATAAAAAAATTAAAATTAAAAAATAATATTCTAACACCCATGCATTGTACGGGTTAACACACTAATAATATATATTTTGTATGAGAATAGGTTTTTTTGAGAGGTTTGAATGATAATTAATGTTGTTAGTTACTTGTAGAGATTCTATCTATGCACTTGTAAATTGATGATCACCTACAGATTGATTAATCCACTAACGACATAACCGCTTGTGATGCTGATCGTTAGCATATGAAAATTTAGATGAAGGGTTGGCCACCTGGCCCTCACTTTATGTTGGACAAATAATTGAAGTACTCTGCTATTGGTTTTGGGTCACGGAAGATGTTCCGCACTAACATTACATTCTTTTCTTTTCGATTTTCTTAAATTAATTATGAAATGACATTATATAATGCTCATTTTCTTTTAAAATGAATGTCGTTTTAAATACTATTGACGCATTTCTTATCATCATTATAAATTAAAGTGAAATATATTGTTTTGGAAATATTGTACATAGGGGTTATTATAGAAAAAAAATTACACTGAAAATGGAATGACATTTACTATTATTTTTTTTTTGATAAAATGACACTCATTTTGGAAGAATGTTTGTGACTTTGTTAAAAAGGTGTGACAAATCCTAGTGAGATATCTATGGTGAATCAAACTAACATTTGTTTGATTCCAAAAATAGCTCAGCCAGAATTTGTAAACCAATTCCGTCCAATATCTCTTTGTACCACAATTTACAAAGTGGTTAGCAAGGTTGGTTATTGTGGAAAGACTTAAGAATAGCATTCCCATCATTGCGTCTTTGTGCCAGGAAGAATCATTCATGAAAACATAGTGGTGGCGCAAGAAATAATTCACAACATGAATAAGATTAAAGGGAAGAAGGGTACTTTGATATCAAGGTGGACCTATCCAAAGTATGTGACAAGTTGAGTTGGGAGTTTATTTGGAGAATATAATTTTAACAAGATCAAGTTGCTTGATAAATTAGTTAATGTTATTATGCACTTTGTAACTAGTGTCAAATGGAATGGTGCTAGAGTTTGTTTAATAAGCTTGGATCTCATCCCAAAAGTTAGCTTAAAAGATGAGGGTACTCAAATATATTCATACACTTAACAGTCTGGAAACCTGAGCGATGTGGGACTAACAACAAACTACAAACAACTTCAACACTCACCCTCACGTCTAGCGTGGGCCTAGGTTCAATTCCCACATCGCAAACCTTAACCCAACTCCCGGGAACCTGAGCGATGTGGAACTGCAAACAACTTCAACACCCACCCTCATGCCTAGCGTGGGCCTAGGTCCAATTCCCACATCACAATCCTTAACCCAGCAATGTGGGACTAACAACAAACTACAAACAACTTCAACACCCACCCTCACGTCTAGCAACTTCAACACCCACCCCCACGTCTAGCGTGGGCCTAAGTCCAATTCCCACATTGTAATCCTTAACCCAACTCCCGAGAACCTAAGCGATGTGGAACTGCAAACAACTTCAACACCCACCCTCATGTCTAGTGTGTGCCTAGGTCCAATTCCCACATAACACCCACCCTCACGCCTAGCATGGGCCTAGGTCCAATTCCCACATCACAATCCTTAACCCAGCTCTAATACCATGTTAGAAATTATGGTTGAGCCTAACACAACCCCACAAAACTGGCTTGTGAGATGAGGATTGCTCCCACTTATAAACTTATTGTCAGGACATCTCCTATCCGATGTGGGACTCTTAACATAGTTGATTTTTTTTCCATCCTAAGAGAGGTATCTTTCGAGGGGATCCTATTTCTCCTTATTTGTTTGTTATGTGTATGGATAACCTTCTCATCTTATTTCCCATATCGTCGCAGAAGGTGAGTGGAAAGCGCCAAGATTAGGGAAAACGGGTCCATTGATATCACATTTTATGTTTGCAGATGATTTGTTGTTGTTTAGAGCTACAGAATCACAGCTTAATAGTGTAATTAAAATTCTTGATCTTTTCGGGAGCATGTATGGCTAACAAGTGAGTCAAGAAAAAACTAATATTTTCTTTTCTATGAATGTTGATTGAGGTATGTGTGAGCGACTTGTTCAGATTTGTGGTTTTAGGGTAACTCACAGCCTTAGAAAATATCTTGGTCTCCTGTTAACATGAAAAACATCAAGGAGGGATGATTACCATTATTTAATTGAGAAAGTTAGAGCTAAGCTTTCGTCTTTGAAAGCTGATTAGCTAACTTTTGCAGGTAGTGTGATTCTTGCCAAGAGTGCTATAAAAGCCACCCCAATATACCCTATGATGACTGAAGTGGGCCTAAGGCTTGCATTGATAAAATTCAAAAAATGGAGCGAAAATTTGTTTAGAGAGAAACCGATAATGAAATAATATTTTATGTTGTTGGTTGGAATACTACTTTTTTGTGGTGTTCGGGGTTCGAACCCCGGACCTTACATATATTATGCATTGTCCCTACCAACTAGCTAAGCTCACGAGGACTGTCGGTTGGAATACTATCACACAACCTACAACTGAGTTAAGCTCACGAGAACTGTTGGTTGGAATACTATCACACAACCTAAACAACTCGTTGGTATTGGTCTAAGGCGGTTAAATTTAATGAATAAGGATTGCATTGCTAAATTTGAAGGTGGGAAAAATACAAGAAAGGGGGTTGAATTGTGTTGATTTTTTCTAAGTGTTTATCAAAATCAGGGTGCGCAATCAGAAGACATACAGAGAGAGGGGGAGAAGGATAGACAACACAAGCAACTACCTTGGTTTGCCCCACAATCCAAGGTTGGCTCAGTCTGCTTGCACTTCAAGAGATTTTTCACTATAATCACACAAAGATTACAATTGCTCAAACACACAAGAGACTTCCTTGCCTCACACAAGATGACTTCTACAATCAGAGTTTAATAATTAAAAGAGATAGTGTTTACACTTGATATTAAATCAGATGGCAAACTAACTTAAAGCTCAATTGACTCCTAATACTTAAGAAATTCTAGGATGTAAAGTTTGGGAGAACTTTTCTAAGTGTTTGTGAGCTTTTGAATTTGACAGAGTATTGACACTAGTAAATTTATAGAAGTCTTGTATATTTTTTCAACTGCTTAGGTTCTTATATAGAAGAGAAGGAGAGTCGTTGTTGAAATTGTCAGCGCATCAAAAGAGTCCGTGAGATGCTTGAACAAAATTCGAATACTTTATCTCTAATGGATAATACCGTTGAATAGTACTTTAGAAATCATTTACTTCTCGAATAAATAATGTTTTTAATATATTTAAACACAAAACAATTTTTTTTCAAATGTCACAAACTAAAACCTTTTGAAAAATAATTTTAGCTAAATTACACTTGCCAGAGATATTTATATGTTTGTCCTTTGAAAATATAAATAACGAAACAAGTTGATACAATTACTTTTATATTTGTGCGTTGATTCATTGATTTTTTTTTACTTTTATTATTTAGTTTGATAATAAACCACCTAAGGAAACATTTAAAAAAAATGATTCGTTTTGTGGGTTAAAAGAATGATCCGTAGGTCATACGAGCTAGCCTGAATATACAACGAATTATTTAGGCCCACATTAAAAACCCTAGAAAAATTTGGGCTAACTATATAAAACTCAATCCCTACAATTTTTCCAGTTTGACGATTGATCGATACAGGATAGCCCATTTTAATAGGTCGAAACAATTATAGCTTTGCTATACTATTTATTCTTTTTTTGTTGTTGTCAAGTAGTCTAATAGTGGTTAGAAATTCATTCCTTAAATAATTGGGGAATGTGGAGTTTTATTTTTTTTATAAATCAAGAGCATATTGATAAAAGGAATAGAAGATATTCCAACTAAGTTGGGATGTCTTGCAGATTCCCATCATTGTCAAGTGCTCATATATATTATTAAAAAAAAGAAAAAAGAAATACAAAAATAAATTGGGAGGACATAAACCTAACCTAGTAAATCTACACAAAGTGTATGTCAACTCAACCAGGTGATACGAAAAAATAAAAACAACACCAGTGGATTAGGGGTGGCAAAAAAATATGTGCCCGCGGGTATCCGCGGATAAAATCCGTCATGGGCACCGACGGGTAGCTAAACGGGTATCCACAGGTATAATAAATAGGTATTTAACTACCAGTTATTTTATGTGCATAGACACAGATTATACTCGTGCCCGCGGGTATCCGTACCCGTTAATAAATTAAGTAAATTACTAAAATATTCATGTGTATATATAAAATAGCTTGGAATGTATATGAATTTTTGGATGTTTATTTAGATTTTAGTCTTTTCTAACTTTTAATTGAAGGTTTTTATGCTTTTTGGATGTTGGATGTTTTTATCCTTTTATTTTACTTCAAGAATTTGTATAGATTATATAAGAATCATATGCATTATGGTATGATGAATTTGCTTGGGATTATGTAAGAATCATGATTTTTGTTGGACTATGGTATGGATTATGAAATTTGAATGGAATATGTTATGTATGGATCTTTAAAAGTTAAAGTTTGTAGGTAATTAAAAATGAATTTTTCTTTGTAAAAATAAAATGTTAATTCAAAAATTCATGGGTACCCGCAAATATTTGTGGGTATCTAAATACCCATGGATTACCAGTATAGAGATACCTGCACGGATGCGGGGATGGACACGGGTACCATAATTATCCAACGGGGCGGGGACGGATATCATATTACTTGTACCCATGGATACCCATTGACATCCCTATATTGGATGTCTAAAGTGCGGTGTATGAACCAACCGTCAACATAGAATGAATCCAATAACCAACCACTTCTTGCAACAACAACAAACACAACGTCTCTTTCGAGCTAAACAGTCGAATCTCCGCACCTACAACAACAACTATATATATAATGTCATGCCTCATATACTATGCTATTCTTTTTACTATTTTTTGTTGCGCTTTTGGCTCCCATAAAGAAAGAAATAATCTTGTTTAAACATTCATTGCTAAGGGCCATCTTATTGACCTAATGACGGATCACATGGGGTGGATCCTACTAATGCAATGTTTTCTCTTGTTCATACAATGGGAAATAATTTGGCAAAATAAACGTGGTAAAAAAAAAGACAATTCGAAGTGCGGCTTTTGAGGACACCAACGAGCACCACCACTCTCTAGTCAGTGTTTGCTTTTCATTCCTTTTCTTTTAGTCGGCATCTCTTTCGCTTAAACCTTTATTTTGATTAAAAGTATAGTATATAGTATAGTATAATAATCAACGATATATATGGTCTGGTTTTGTATGGTGCTGTATTTTTCTGTTTTCGGTGATCTATTGGTTTAGGATGCATAACTCATAATTAATTGTTTTCTTGACGTTACATTCTAACATTCTTATGCACTTCTTGTCCTCAGTTTGTTTGGTTGCATGCAAGTTATCAATCTGCCTATATTAAAATATTAAATTTATGATACTAATTAATTGATGTTGTTATCATCCAAGTGATTGATTGATCTATTACCGACATAACCTCTAGTGTATGAAATTTCAGGTGAAGGGTTGGCCCTCACCTTTTGCTGGATAAATTATTGAAGTATTAGTAGCCTAGTACTATGCTATTGGTTTTGGGTCACAGAAGATGTTCCGCACTTGAATGACATTCTCTCTTCTAGATTTTTAATTATGAAATGACATCACACATTTAGATAGTCATAAGGGGATCTAACCCTAATTTTTTGTTGTGGCTAAAATATAATAGCAGCAAAAAAACTTATCCAATAAAATTAGGATTATGTACTATTTCACTAAAAGTAAAAGTTTTAGTAATTGTATTTAGGTTAGTTTTATTAGATCATATCTATTTACCACCCTAACAATTGTTAATTAAAATAAAATGAACCGTCAACCTTCTCTAACATTTTATTCTCTCTATTACTTTAAAAAATGATCATCCTTCACTTGTTCTAATAGACATCTTTTATATGTAAATTTTTTTGGGGAAAGTTCAGTGGCAGATCTTGCCTAAAATATTAGAGAGAGCAAAATACTTATAACATAAAGGTTATATACACCTTTATTAGGGGGAGAAAAATACTTATACCATAACGGTCATATACAACTTTACCCAATCGGGGAAACCAAATGAAGGAGGGTCTAGTAATTTTTCCCAAATATGAGATGTCTTTTGATATATTTCTATGTAATTTTATTTTATCTTTTTATATTGGGGGGAGCCACTACTCCCTTGGGCTCCTTCAGAGCTCCGCCACTGGAGAAAGTCTAATGTGATATAGCCACATTATTGCATAAATTGGATCCGTCCATGCAAATAGCTCAAGTGATTTTAGTTAAAAGAAAATGTGTTGAAGGTCCTGAATTTAAACCCAAATAAAGAATTAACCATTAATCTACAAAATTAATTACTAACATTTATTGAATATATATATTAAATTTTTTATTAAATTTTGTCATACCAACACATATATTAAAGAACTCAAATGTAAAAATATTATTATAAAACCAATAATTTGTGTACATTTAAAATTTTGAATAATTAACTTCAATTTTTTTTGTTGTTCCTTAACATGAACATATGTTAGCAATTTTCATAACAGAGATTTCTATTAAGCTTTCAGTTGTGTATGTATAATGAATTATAATTTCTATTGGCACTCAAATTATTTTAGCAAATAAGATAAAAATAGAATCTAATTATGTCCGTTGTCTAATGTTTTATCTATTGAAGTCGAAACTTTTTATTGTAATAAAACTTAAGAGTAAATTGGCAATTACCCTCCTGAAATTGTAAGCTTCGTCAATTACCCCCTGAAATTAACAAAACTTCAATTATCCCCCTGAAATTGCACAACGTTAATCAATTTACCCCCTCGTTAAATTCTTCTGTTAGTAAACATGACGTTTTGCAAATACCCCCTGAAGTTTTGCACTTATGTGCAAAATGCCCCCCGAACTTGAAAATTTAGATTTTTTTTTTTTATCCTTTAATTTATATACTTAATTTCTCTTTGATATTACATATTGAAAATACTCCTAAAAATCAATGATCTATATTCGAGCGTTACTCTTTCATAACAAGGGAAGACTCGTGCTTTTTATTAGGCTCGTTTGAATAAATGTCAAACTTGAGCAATTCATTGTTCCATAAGCCAAACTGAAGCCATAAGTTCCTGCATCATGAATGTTTAGCTAGCCAATTTACGCTACCATGAATAAATTCTCACAAAAGTGCATGAATTGTTTATCTTGGAATTAAGATAGTTATCCAATCTAATTAGCATGAAGAACAAATAGAACCCCATTTATCCAATATAGTACAGTATGCTAAATTACCATATAGATAGGTTCACTCACAGTTGAATGAAATTTTAACATTATTACATATTAATTAGGGACTTTAAATGAAGTTCGATGTAAAACATATTTTTACATTTCAATTGTATACACCAAAGTGCAACTATGATCATCTTCTTTACTATTTCCTTTTCCTCCTCTATGACATCTTCTATTTCTATTTCTCCATCTGTAGAGTATACTCTAAGTTAACTGTTAATTGTTTGCCATTAATATCTTTTGAGTCAAAAATAAGAAAAATATATAAATTTTCAAGTTCGGGGGGCATTTTGCACATAAGTGCAAAACTTCAGGGGAGTATTTGCAAAACGTCATATTTACTAACAGAAGAATTTGACGGAGGGGGAAAATTGATTAACGTTGTGCAATTTTAGGGGGGTAATTGACGAAACTTACAATTTCAGGGGGGTAATTGCCTATTTACTCTAAAACTTAACTAATCTTGTTCAAAAAAATAAAACTTAACTAATATTTTGAATTAAAATTAAATTACATTACAAAAAAACAAAGGGTTAAATATATTTTTGGTCCCTATAAATATGTCAAATTTTCGTTTTAATCCCTCTAAAAAATTTCTTCAAATTTTTGTCCCTAAAATTTTTTCCATCTTCACTTTTGGTCCCTCCTTTAAAGTAAACTCATATATAGAATTCATATTTTGAATAAAATTTTGTAAAAAAATTCATAATATTATAAGAATCTCACCCAAAAAAATTTATAATGTTTTAGCAAAACATGAATTTAATATAAATTTTTATATTTTTGACGGTTAAAAATCCATATTTAATTTGTGTTTTGTTAAAAAATTCTATTTCTTTTTTTGGAATTTATTTTACAATATTCCACACATTTATGCACAATTTCATTAAAAAAAATACAAAAATTAACTTAAAAATAGGGACCAAAAGTAGTAATTGAAAATTTTATAGGGACTAAAAGTTGAAGGAAAATTTTAAAGTGACTAAAATAAAAAGTTGTTATATTATAGGGATAAAAACATATTTAACCTAAAAATAAATTATAAACATGACAATCTAAATGAAGGATACAATTATTAGTAAAAAAAAAGGAAGGATATAAGTAGAAAAGAATGTATAGCCATTTGCAAAAAGACGAATAAAACATGAAAGGAGAATCTAACAATATCTTAAATGTGTGGACAGATAATTTTAAAGAAAAGTGATGTTCTTTATTTAGTTATTAAATGGCGTTATCATTTTAAAGTCAAAGGTGCTGCTGCCCTTTTTTCATCAAAAAAGGAAAAGAAATTCTTTCCTATATAGATACATGCTTTAGCTTTTAGAATCCCAACTCTCAACTCTGCGTCTAAAATATGATGTAATATCAACCGAGCTATTCTTATTGTGACATCATATTTACTCTTTTTAAATTGAAATTTTCAAAATTCACATTATCATAAAATAGTTGCACATATCAACTTGCGTTTGGATTACGTTATTTTTTTACAGAAAAAAATCGCATATCATTAAATCCAAATAGTTTTTTTATAGGGGAAATAGGTTTAATGAAATTGCTATTGCTTTTTAAAATTAAAAAATCACTAGTAGCTAGTTATATATTAAATACCCTCTTTAAAAAAGTTATACATTATATACTACCAAAGTAACAGTAGAAACTTTTCAAATATATGTGTTTTAGGGTTTAGGGTGAATATATAGTGTTTTAGAGTTTAGGGTGTAGGATATATAATATATAACTAGCTACATATTATTGGGGAAGTATACGTCTCTTTCATGATGCATCTTTAACCTTTTTTTCGTTGAATGACCGTCCTTTGAGATGCTTTTTAAGCTTACTGATAATGCAAATAATTGTTTATGCTTAGTTATCTTTGATACGAAATCTGAGGTGCAAGAATGTAATTATGTTTCAGAAGAACAAACATGTGGTGTGGAAAAACTGACTTTGTTTCCTAGTGATGGTCGCTTTCATAAGAAAGGGAAAGATGCACATTGAAATTAGTATTAATAAAACTTCTAACTTCTAAAGATGTCAAATTGTTGTGTGACCCACCCACGACTCCAATGCAAGTCATTCTCCCATGCATTAATTATAAAACCTAACAACCCATCAACAACTGAGAGCAACTCTTGTAAAAAAACACAATTGAGAGCAACGGTTGAATAATACTTATACAATACCTTTTCTTTATGAGGGAAAAACTTACACTATTGTATAAGGGTTATATACAATTCCCCTAAAAAAAACAGTTGTTATCTAAAGATAATCTTGATTGGTGCCACAAACACAAATAAAAAACATTTGGACACACACATAAATAAGGATAAGAATAAGTCACACGAATCTTATACATAATTTAACCGATGTTTCGAATTAGACTCTTTTAGAGTCTATTTGGTTTAAAAATGCTTAAACTAGCTAAGTTAATAAAAGTGTCCTCTGAGAAAAGCCAATAAAATTGACTATTAGATTTTTTTTTAAGAATAATCTATTAGGTTTATTTATTTATTTATTTTTGAAGGATGTCTATTAGTTTTTTTTGTTTTGAAGAAAGGATGTCTATTAGATTTAATAAGCCGGCAAAGAATGATAATACATTTTTAAAAAGTCCATTAATTTTTTGTTAAAGCGATACTAATTAATTTTTTTTATATATTTATCCCTAAACTTTTTTATATATTTAAACATATTATTATTATTACTCTTCATTTTTTTTTTATTATTACATTAGTTGGATTAGTAGCAGATGTTCACACGAACCCGAGTATAACAAATTGTTGGTGAACCTGACAATTCATGTTTCATGCATACCGTAACAAATTATGTATGTGATGAAATTTTCTAAAATAAAATAAAATGCATGTGTTGAAATGTCAACCATTAATACCCAAAATGAATTACACTTGAAGCTAAATCCCTTAAATTGATGTATTCAATCAATCAATATCATTTTATATTTTCATATAAATTTATTTTAAAATAAATAATTCAAATATTGAATAAGTTTTAACTAACAACCTGTTTGTTTCTGCAGAAGTTGAGACGAGAGAGATAGTTGTGACAGATTATAAGAAGAAAGTCTTAATTTCTTTCGTTTGACAGGCGAAGAAATAGCGGTTAGAGAAACCTAAAGCATGGGACCCACCCCGAAAACCTTTCTCTTCGGGTATGTTTGGATAGTAGAAGGAAATAAAGTTAGAGGAAAGAAGGTTAAAGGAAAGAAAGTAAGAAGAAAGTGAGATGATTTGTTGGTTGTTTGGTAAGAGTAAAAGTAAAAGAGGAAATAAAGATATGAATTTAGTAATAGACATAAATAACCCAATAATATTGTGTTATTTAAATAGTTTTGGTGTAAACACTGTATTAAAACTGGTCGTTGAAAAAATGATATCCATGAGTTCTAATTTGAGCATGCTATGAAATGTGTACTGTTGGAGTAAGCCCTAATAGCCAATCTATATTGATTGAGTTTGGCTTTGTATCATGATATTGATATAAATATATATTGTGAATATATAAATAATAAGGCATTTCTTTATTGATTTTG
>Ga0315915_1002452_pt1 | contig 23391 bp, 10 predicted proteins | sample MpolbnodulesMG_FD_207738 | JGI IMG/M metagenome (GOLD analysis project Ga0315915, IMG submission 207738) | Medicago polymorpha root nodule microbial communities from Los Angeles, California, United States - branched nodules | ecosystem: Host-associated > Plants > Roots > Nodule | place: USA...
TCAGGATAGGATAGGAAAATGGTTTATTTTATCCTATCCCTTTGGTGCATCAAACATGAGATTTCAGCAGGATATGATTAATGTATCATATCCTGTCTCCCTATCCTGACCATCAAACGGACCCTTTTTGTCTCCCTTTTAGAATTGCGACTATGATTTTGACACAAGATATCCCATTACTTTAGGGGATTTTACCTTTGGAATCAAATCCAAAAAATAAGATAAAAAATTCTTGGGAGACTCATATTACCATAAAACTGATCAAACATAATCCTCATATCTCCATTCAATACCTCCAAAAACTCCTTAAGTAAAGTTGAAACCATCCAGCTCAGGGCTCTTAGTTCCGTCACTATCTCTAACAACATCTTCAAGCTCCAACAAAGAGAATGACTCTATCAACTCCATATTATCCTCCTCCAAGACTGTTAGGAAGTCCAACGCATCTAGCCTAGGCTGATTCCAATTCGAGGTTGCAAAATGATTGTTGAAATACCGAACTGTTTCCTCTATAATTTGTTGAGATTTTTCTATCCATCCATTGCTCGTTCTCAACGGCCATGTCTTCACACAAGCATGAAAGTATCTCGTATTTGCATCTCCTTTGCTAAACCATCTTGATCTAAACTGTTGACAAATGATGTTGGAACAAAATACGTTTAACAAACATTACCCTTAGAGTGGGGAAGATTGTTGGAACGAAAAATGTTTAACATACGTTACCCTTAGAGTTTTGATGATAACAAAGTATTAAAAATTGTCAATTGGATATGCTAATATTTGTTCAAGTGTATAAGACCATAGACAAAATTTGATATCTTTATAAGGTTCTGGAACAACAAAAGAGAGCAAAAGAATCAACAAAAAGGAAGCTTGAAGCATCTGAAGAAAAGTGCATCTGAAGTATAAAGTGTTCCTGAAGTGATGATGTCATCAGAAGCAAGTTCGTCAGAAGCAAGATCACCAGAAGCTGAAGTTCATCAGAAGAAAAGACTTAAAGCTTCAAAGACTGTTCAAATGATTTAACTACGCCTAAATCTTGCAAAAGACCGAAAGAGTGTAACAACGGCCCTTGAGATGAAATTTGAAAACATTGGATGCTTGTTCTATCAAGAGAGCGTTGACAAACGACAATTGTACGAACTGTACAACCACTTCCTCCACTACTCTGTTCGTGCCTCTACAACAAGACAAGGATAACAGCTCTGTCTGCAGAAATGGTCCTTCAAACTAGGAATACATTTGAAATTGATCTTTCATAGGACAATAACCATATCAGGCAAAAGATCATTGGTGATTATCAACAAGCTTCAAACAACTCTTTTTTGTGCTGTCAATTTTCCAACGTATCTTTCACACCTCTATATAAAGGAGTGAAGACTTACTAGTTGGATACGAATACAGACACACACAAAAACAAGACTCATACAACAATTCAAAGTTCAAAACTCTGTTATTGTTCTACATTTAAAGTTACTTAGAATTTCTTATCAAAGTTCATATTTTAGAAATTCTATAGTCTTAAGAGTTTGTATCTGATTTGTATTGTGAACACTACTGATTGTATATCACGTGTTCAAACTTAAACAAATTTCTTTGTAATTCTGTTTGATTAGAAGTCTCTTGCTTGTGTGCTTGAGCAATAGATGTCTCTTGCTTGTGTGCTTGAGCATTGGAAGTATCTTGCTTGTGTGCTTGAGCAAATGAAGTCTCTTGCAGTTGTGCTTGAGCAATAGAAGTCTTTTGCAGTTGTGCTTGAGCATAGGAAATCTATTGCAGTTGTGCTTGAGTAATTTGAAGTCTCTTGCTAGTTGAAGCATTGAGCAGTTGTAATTTGATATTACATTTTAGTGAACTCTCCTTGGAAGTGCAAGGGGGACATGACTACTTCCGGTTTGTGGAAAGAACCTGTATAATTGCTCTGTGTCTTTCTTCTCTCTCTCTCTCTCTCTGTTTTTATGCGCTGCATTTAGATTCTGATTATCACTTTAGAAGCAAACACAATTCAACCCCCCTTCTTGTGTTTTTCTCACCTTCAATTGGTATCAGAGCCTTGGTCTGTTGTCTCAACACTTAACAGTGTAACAGAAAAAGATATGAGAAAAACATGTTTGCTGAAGAATCCACTTCTCGTTCCGGTACTTCTCATTCTGGTGCAGCTGTACCATATGATTATGGTTATGGTGACAAGAAAGCTGAATCTGGAAAAGTGCCAAGGTTTAATGGAGATCCTGAAGAATTTTCTTGGTGGAAAACCAACTTCTACAATTATGTCATGAGTTTAGATGAAGAACTATGAGACATTCTGGAAGATGGTGTTGGTGACTTAGCCATTGATGAAGAAGGAGCTGCTATTGATAGAAAGAAACACACTCCTGAACAGAAGAAACTTTACAAGAAGCATCACAAGATTAAAGGATCACTTGTCACTGCTATACCTAAAGCAGAATATATGAAGATGAGTGACAAATCTACTGCAAAGGCAATGTTGGCTTCTCTCTGTGCAAACTATGAAGACAACAAGAAAGTCAGATAAGTAAAAGCTCTTATGCTTGTTCATCAGTATGAGTTGTTCAAGATGAAAGATGATGAAAGTATTGAGCAAATGTACTCAAGATTTCAGACTCTGGTTTCTGGACTTCAAATACTGAAGAAAAGCTATGTAGCTTCAGATCATGTGAGCAAGATACTAAGAAGCTTACCTGCAAGATGGAGACCTAAAGTGACTGCTATTGAAGAAGCTAAAGACTTAAACACGTTAAGTGTTGAAGATCTTGTAAGCTCTCTCAAAGTTCATGAGATGGGTCTGAATGAGCATGAACCTGCTAAGAAGGTTAAATCTATTGCTCTGCCATCTAAAGGGAAGTCATCAAAAGCTTTTAAAGTTGTTGAATCTGAAGATGAATCACCTGATGGAGAGTCTAATGAGGATCCTACTTAGAAGATGGCTATGCTTTCCAACAAGTTTGAGTATCTGGCAAGAAAGAACAGGAAGTTTCTGAGTAAGAAAGGTGGTTATAAAAGCTTCAAGAAAGAAGATCATAAGGGATGCTTCAACTGCAAGAAGACTGGACACTTCATTGCTGAATGCTCAATATTGCAACATTTGCATAAGTCTGACATGAAAAAAAAAACTCAGCATCAGTAGAAAAAAAAAACAAATCGATTTCATAATTAAAAGAAGTGTGACAATAAAAGGATACAATTAGAAAGTGTAAATAATTAAAACAGAAGAAGATGAAAATGAAGAAGGGAAAAAAAGACAAAGAAAAAGAGTGTTACGACATCGTTATGTTACCTTGTATCTCTCTATGCGGTGGTGGTTTCAATCGACGATCCCAAACTAAAAGTCTAAAACTAACAATTAGTTTCATATAATGTAATTTAACAATGAAGTGAAGCTGGAAAAAAAAAAGACAAAACCAAAATAAGCATATAGATAAATAATATTCATCAGACTCACATATTTTGCAAAAGACAATATAGGATATGTGTGAATTGTGATGCAATCTGAACTTGTAATTCTTCATAATCACACAATGAAACATCTCCAAGTAAGAGAATAAGAGAATAAGGGAGCGTAATTGAAATAAAAGAGTTCTAATAATTTACAAAATAATTGTATTTAAATGCATCATAAGGAAACGCATCGTAAAAATAAAATTATTGTTTTGATAAGCATGAGTGATTACGTTTTAGGGTAAGAGAAAGGAAAGGATGGAAACGATTTTGTTTTGTTTTCAATAAAAATAGGATAATTAGTTTGGAAACGATTTTGTTTTGTTTTCAATAAAAATAGGATAATTAGTTTGGAAACGATTTTGTTTTGTTTTTCATAAAAATAGGATAATTAGTTTAGGTAGGAAAATAGGATAATTTGTTAAGCAACGATTGGATTAATAGGAGCGATCTGTTTTTTCAAAAAAATAGGAGGGATTCTTGATATTTGTTTGGATATGATTTTTATTTTTTTTAATAAAAGGAAATAAAAATAAATAAATTGCTCCTAATTTTTCTCCTTAATTTTACTAAACAAATCCTCATATTCTTATCCATAACAATTAACATTTTGATTAAATTAAATATGATTAATATAGTAAAATTAAGCAAAGAAGTTAGGTTAAATCTAGGGGCAAAATTTTGCGTTCGGGTTAACTTTAAGAAATAAGAGGTATATTTTTCGTTTTTTTTATAATTTTTATGTTTATATTTTTCTATCTACATCTTCAAATGTTTTATTTGTGTTTATAATCGGTTTGTACTTTTGTGTTCGCATAATTTGTGATCTGTCAATGGTAGTAAGTTATAGTAATGGTGAAATTTTTCCATGTTTTTGAACTGGAATTCATTGGTTTTTTTTTTATTTTTAAATATTTCCGTACATAATGATTTTTTCTTTTTAATAATGTTGCCCCGTAACACTAACATGTGTTGATATTTTTTTTCAATGTAACAGTTGATAATTGAGGCGAGTGCCTGGTCTACTATGTGCTATGATTGCAGTTTTTTGTGGGAGTATACAAGTGTGATTTTCTTGATTAAAAAGTAGAGGAAGATGTGAACCAAATCAACGCCAATTTGTGAAGCATGATTCTGGTTTGTAGGGCGTGAAGAAAAGGAAGATGTGAACAAACTTGCGCCGATTTCTGAAGCACCATGGACATAGGTTTCGTTACTAAATAGCCTCTAACTGCCACTATGGAAAATATTTTCAGCAAACTAAGCAAGAGCCTATGGATGGAAGAAATCATCGAATATAGGGAAATGATCAAATACTATGTAAGAAACTGCCCAATATGTGACAAGAACTGTGGAGAGAAAATATGATAGAGAAATTAGAGGGTGATGAAACGATCATAAAGACTTCCGGTGGAGCGGGTTTGATGAAGTTGAGGGAGGAAGAGGAGTTCAAGTTGAGTCTCAGTCTCTGGCGCAGTGGAGGTGCGAGGCCTCTGCTATCTTACTCTCTCAGATCTCAGTCACTTTCAGGTTTGTTTGTTTGTGCTTTGTTTTTTCAGTTCACTTCTTTGTTCCCTTTAATTTTGATTCTTTCACTGCATTTGGTTCAATTCAAAGTTGGTATGGAATTATTCTATGTTGCTTGAACCCTAGAAATAAAAAAATCGGGGGAAGCTTGAACCCTTGATTTCCTAAGTTGTTTGATTCAATTCTATTATTTCATTTGTTGAAAGCAAAATGGCTTAATTCCATGATACCCATGGATAAAAATTTTACTGTTTCTAATTTAGGCTTAATTTTTCCCTTTTTAATTTGCTAATGTGAGGGTTAATTTGCTAATTTTTTCCCTTTTTAACTTGCTTGATTCATTGATCTTATTCTCCCTTTCTTGTTTTATTTTGTTATTTGTTATTTATGTGTGAATTGTGCATTTTGTAGGAGTAATAATGCAATGGTTCAACCAGATGAGCAGCCTTGAAAGGAACCTCTTCGTCAATGTTTTTGGCCTGCCCAAACCTCTAGTGATGATTCAAAGGAGTGAAAGACAACAGGGGTATGCTTGTGTGGTTACTTGCAAGATAATAAAAAGCATCTGACTTGTAATCGTTTTAGCCAGTTGTACAGCGATAATTCTAGAAATAGGTGGTTAGTTTTTGGTGATTTCAATTTGGTTTTGTGTCAAGCTGAAAAAAATTGAGGTAATCCTATTGATAGTAATATTACTAACCAGTTCAGAGACACTATCCAGCAGCGTGGCTTTAATGATTTGGGCTACATTTGGGATATTTTCATCACATAAAAGCTAGATTGGACAGATTCTTAGTTAGCAATCAATGGTTGTATATGTTCCCTAATTTCTCTAATATACAAAGGTATGCCTCTGATCATATACCTTTACTTTTTTTTTAAAATTCGTAACTCTCATTGGATATAATATTTGCGGCTCCCCCCAATATTTCGGGCAAGATCCGCCACTGTATGTATCACAGTTCAACATTTTCGATTGCAGTGTGAACATTTTTTTTCCTCATAAAATCAATTCATTAATTTTTGTTGGAATTCTGCTCTTCTCCCAAATCATTTTGCTCATTTCTAACCAAACTTCCGAAAATGCCCCTGTGTGAGTTAACTCACGCTAGTGTTAATTCTGCGTGACTTAACTCACGATGCGTGAGTTAACTCACGTTAGTGCTAATCTCTGTGTGAGTTAACTCACGCAGGGGCATTATGGGAATTTCAGTTGGGAACGAGTAAAAACAGTTGGGTGAAGAGCATAATTCTTTCTGTTGTAGCCGATTACAACCACCCATGTATTAAAAAATTTCCAAATCAAAATGCTCAAAAAACAAAGGGAAATCCTATAAAAAAAAAAATTTAGGGAAAAAATCCTATAACTTGTGCACAAGTTAAAAAAATCAAATATAAAAAATACAAACTTATAAATTTGTATTTAATTTCTTAAAAACTTAAAAGTTTATCTTTATTTATTTTTTAATTCCATTTTATTCATTAACTTGCGCCTTAAAAATATAAGTTAGCATAACCAAAAATCTAAACGGTTCAAAAAAGTACACAATTGAGAAGCATAAAGTGATTCAGAAATTGCACAATTGAGAAAACTTAAAGGGGTACAGAAAATGTATTTAAGCTTAATATTTATTAAATATCTTTTTGTGTCTAATATTAATTGAATGAAAATACTACATTTCACCAACATATTTTTGTTGGGATTTTGTTCTTTAAATTTTGAAGGGTTAAATAAGTAAATGGACACTCTGTCTTTGTGAGCGGACTAAATGCATGGTTAAAATTATTTTTTGAGTGACCAAAAGCCTAAGGAATATTTTGAGGAACCAAAACCAAAAGTTTGTTTATTTAAAGGGACCATTTACTTATTTAATTGTGTAATTTTTATTTCAATTCAATTGCAATGATATTATGTTATTTATTATTTATGTATAATAGTTTTTTTTTTTTTTTAAGGAATTATATAATAGTTTGTTAAAGTGTGGATATTGAGTACATGAAATTAAAGGTTCTCGATAAACATGGGTAATCAGTAACACATAGATTGTTGCATAACCTCATGTACAAACATCAATAAGCCAAAACAGAAGGTGAATCGAAGTTGCTATCATACAATTACAAATACGGAGCTACTAATTTATTCATATTACAAGAACTATGAATACTTAAACAAAAGCCACATAAAAATTAAAACTTCGTTGCATTATATTAATCAAGGAAATCATAGTTGAAATAACAATTCAATAATATCAAACTAAAACTAAAACATCATATCCAAACAATAGAGGTAACATGGACTTGTTTGCGACATCTTTTTCTTCTATTTAATTTACAATTAAAATCACAACGTCTTGCAATTTTAACACCTCCGATGATGAACTGATGTCACCGTTAAGACAAAGACTTTGTGACATATTTAATCAAGGAAATTACACCTGCTAGTTGATGGATCCATGAGATCCACAGGATATATCAATAATATAAGTCAACAACAACGATTTCTGCTGCATCAGAACTCCAACAGATACAGTGATGCTGCATCGAGGTGTTGCTAGGCTCATAGATTCAAACATAAAGATTGTTTTTGGCTACATGGAAGTTGAATGATTGGATTGAGTAAGGTTGAGGAAGGAACGCGAATATTTGCAGCGGCGCTAATGAAAGGGTTGCAGTTCTTACCTCATGTGAGAAAGTGAGAGCGTATAAATAGAAGTGAATGAGGGTTGCATTTTGTAACCCTAATTAATATATTTGTGGAGCGGCGACTAATGAAAGAATTATACAGTTCGTAACCCTAATATATTTGTGGATTATATAATGTTAATTAATTAAATATAATGTACCCCAAGGTTCAGCAAACCCAGGCTGACTATAATGAGGTTATCCTTCCTTCAAAAACAAAAAATAATATTGAGGTTTGTCTAGATTGGGCTTCAAATATACATTCTTCAAAGGGAATGCTGATGAAGAAAAAAAAAATCTCTTTCAAATTATTTTCAAATTATACTTGTTAGAAGTCGTAAATACACATAATTTTTTTGTTGCAAATCACTTCTTTTAAGGTCACTCACTTGTTTGTTATTTGCAATTCATCCCGAAATTCACATATGCTCCCCTTTATTTCAATTTTGACCCTTCCTAAAAGGGTTATTTTAGACGCATTTTCTTTCCAATAAAATTTATGTGCACTTTGTTAGATGTGTTTTATGCGATTCTTAACTAAAATATTAATGATTTTCTTGAATACATATTTTTTAATGTTTATTATAACCACGCAAAAATATTTAGTTGAGAATCATACCAAAAACACAAAAAATATACCTAAATTATCCTTTTTCATCCGATAGCCATATAGAAGTTTTGCTAAAAAAAAAGCTACATAGAAGTTTGATCACAATTTTGATATTCACTAAAATTATACAACTTCTCTAATACTCCAACTCAATCTCTCCAAAAAAATACATTTTTCACAAAATTTGTTTTTTTAACACGCAAGTCAAGATTCATATTATTTCTTTGGCAAATTGAAATGACGCTCATCATACTTTCAACGATCATTGGGAGGACATCACTAGATGCATGGCAACAATGGCAAGAGGTTCATAAACAGCCCTCGTCGTCGGTTGAGCAACACACGTAATGATGTCATTTGAAATGACGCTCATCATACTTCAACGATCATTGGGAGGACATTACTAGATGCATGGCAACAATGGCAAGAGGTTCATAAACAGCCCTCGTCGTCGGTTGAGCAACACACGTAATGATGTCATTTGAAATGACACTCATCATACTTCAACGATCATTGGGAGGACATCACTAGATGCATGGCAACAATGGCAAGAGGTTCATAAACAACCCTCGTCCCCGGTTGAGCAACACAGGCAGAATAGAGTGCAAGGTAACAACTTAGTTTGGGAGAAACCGAGCGAAACTTGGTTGAAGTGCAATGTGGATGCCGTGTTCCATGACCATAACCATATTACATCTTTTGCGTGTTGTGTTAGTGACTCCCGCTGACAATTTATTTGAGCTCAAACGAAATGACAGTGGACAAATATGACAATTTTGGAGAAGGAGGCAGTAGCTTTACTCGAGGCCCTTCACTTTGCTGATGCGAACAGATGGAACCGGGTTGTCTTCGAGTCCGACTCATCTACTATAGTGCAAGCTCTATCGTCTCTCAATCATGGTGATTCAGAATTATATGCTAATGTTTCTAGTATTATTTATCAGTTATCTTTACATTCGAACTTCGAGGTGAAGTTTGTTAGGAGACAAGCGAACATGGTTGCTCATACTTTAGTTAGGGCGGCTTGTTCTTAGGTTAGCCGACGTATTTTTGATTTGTATCCTTCTTGTATTGAATATTGGTTGATCAATGATAATAGTTAATTTTGCTTCGGTAAAAAAAACACACAATTTAAGACCAATGACTATATAAACACCATTTTCATCTCAAAGCCAAGGTATTTTTTTCAAACGAAAAAATATATATATTAAAGCCAACAAGAGAAGCATGATGGTTAACCCATCAAACTTGGAAAAGTACAATGGATAATCAACCCACCAAGAAAAAAAACAAAAACCTATATATTAAAATAAAGAAGAGTGTTCGAAAATCATTCATAGTACAAACACAGACTCCCTTTATTCCTAACAAGGAACCACCTTCAAGAGGTAACCATGATGTCTTCCACCAACTCCCAAACCCGTTAAGACTTAGTGGATAAGATAATATCGTTGCTAGCCTCCCAAAATTTTCAAAATTGTAGTGTGTCAAATTGATGTAGGAGGGTTTCTTTAGTATTTTATTATTTCAGCTTAAATTTAGTAATTTTTTGTTTTTGTTTTAGTTTATTAATTTCGGCTCATTAGGTTCTTGTTATTTCCCTATTTAGCTTAACAATTGTAGTCTAAGAAACAATTTTTATTCATTCAACAATATTTTAGAGTGTTTTCTCAATTTCTGGTGGATTCCTGAACCCTATTTTCGGAAGTTTGTCGCTTGCAAACTTATTCCTTTTCAATTTAGGTTTAGCGCTTGCTAGACTACGCTTCCGACTAGCCTTAATCCTTTTTATGCCTAGATCCCATGAAGAATAAGTGACGCAATCCATCAATGAAGGATAATCACCGGGTAAAATCACTCTCATTCTCATCCACCTAAAAATAAGATACCATAAGGAGCTACCGATGTAACTTTAAAACCCTTCTCGTTGCTATTGTTGTGTCCTTTCTCCACCATTAATTTACAACAAAAAATTATAGAAGGGTCATTCTGGTTCCGGTACAATAGAAAATCAAATCCGAAAGTGTCATTCAAATAGGTGTTTTTTCTTTTTTTCCCTTCCATATTAGAAATGTGGGATTTACCTGTAGAAATAAATCAACAGGAATTTCATGTGGATTTCCCTCATAAAATTAAAGTTCCTGCAGTTCCAAAATTCTCAGATAAATCCTAGGAAAGTTTTACTTTTGCTGTAGACTTGTTAGCAAAAACTACTCACAGAAAATTTCTACAGCAAAATGCTAAGAAAACTAGCGTCTTATCTTAATAAATCCTTGAAGAAACATGGAGCAAAACTTTGTCTCGTATTAGTTCCATGAGAAAATCCACTGGAAAACTAAACATCTTATTAAATTCATGAAAAAATCCTCACAAAAGCTAAGTGTCTTAATAAATCCTTTGGAAGATCCGCAAGAAAACATTGAAAAATCTATGGGAAAACTTTTGATACACTTTACATTGTCCACATACCGCAATCACTCTAAAAATAGTTATTATTATTTTAAATATATATTAATATGGGAAAAAACTTATATATTAAATCCTTTTTATAATAAATTAGGCATAATTACATTTTTCTCTCTCTATTTTACTTAGCTCCCGAAATTAGCCCTCCCTAGGGTTTCCACGCTCCTCCTTCTAGGCTTCTAGCGCCACCATCATTATAATCCTTGTGAGACTTTGTTTTTCAAGTTGATTGTTGTTTTTTTAAAGTTTTACTTGTTATAATGGTGTAACCAGAAGTGGGAATGCAAAGGTTGTGACCTATGATAGGTGGTGTATTGGATTCATTTCAACATGATTTGTTAGTTTTAAGTCCCTTACCGGTGGTAGGGACGATCATACCTAAGAATCGTAGGAATTTTTTTCATTGATAGGATTCAAAATGAGCAAGGAGGAAGTTTGAGGGAGAAGGTGGCTCCTCTTGTCTTTTTTTTGTGTGTTAATGGGCCTCCGGTTAGGGCTTCTTGGTTTCAATGTGGTTGTTTAAAGTCTGACACATCTAAGGTAGAGCATGGGATTGTGTGTTCAATGTATGGGTTGCTACGTTACTATTTTGTTCTCATTGTGTCACTATTGTTCAAGGTTTCTGGAATATTGGCAGCCATGGGTTGTTCTAGGATTAATTACAACGGCGTCAGCCTGGTAAGGTTTTCCTATCTTTAAGGACAACTTTGGTATCTTGTGCAATACTTGGCGAGTCTTGGGACGACTTGGTACCACACAATTTTTGTTTCCACTTTTACGAGTATTAGATGGATATATAAGTTTATTGCGTGCAATAATGAATTTAATTGTTCGGAAAATAAGTTTATTGTCTGCCAACAAGATTTATTGTTACAAGCAATAAACTTATTTTCACAACAAATAAATCTATAGTGACAGACAATAAACTTATTTTCAGAATAGATAAATTTATTATTGCAAGCAATAAATCTATTCACCCATCCAAAACTCGTAAAAGCGAATTAAATAATTGTGTGGTAGCACGAGTAATCCCAAAACTTTGCCAAATAAGAAACCATTGCATATTTGCATGAAATACCAAAGTTGTCACTATAGATTGGAAAACTTTACTAGGTTGATGCAGTCATAACCCTAGAACAACCCATGACTGCCAACGTTCTAGAAACCTTGAACGATAGTTACACAACGAGAACTATAGACGGTTCAATTGGAGGAAAAGGGCCCAATCTTTACCAATGAAATCAAATTGAAGAACAAAATAATAGTGTAGCAACTTAGACAGTGAACACACAATGAAACGAGGAAGCCTTATCCGGAGGCACGTTGACACCAAAAAAAGACAAGATGAGCCACCTTCTCCCCCAAACTTCCCTCCCTCCTTGCTCATCTTGACTCTTAGTGATGATAACGTTCCTACGATCCTTAGGTATGATCGTCCCTAGCACCTTTAAGGAACTCAAAACAACCAAATGATGCTGAAACGAATCCAATACACGACCTATCATAGGTCACAACTTTGGCGCTCCCACTTCCGGTTACACCATTAAAACCAATAAAAATTTAAAGAAACGACAATGAGCTTGAAATACAAACAATTGCTCCAAATTCATCATTTATCTGTAACTTTTATTTATTGAAAATTTAGCAACAAATTTATCTGTTATTGATTTTTTTTATTGAAGATTTTGCAACTAATTTATCTGTTATTGATCAACAAACAGAGCCAAAGTTTGGGATAAAAAATGTTTTAAGCTATATTTGCATATTTCTCTCCTTCTGATCCACTCAACTTTTCTCCCTCGTTTTTTTTTTTGTTCAATATAGCCCTCTTGTTTTTGATCAGACAAAAACTCACTGAATAATTAATGTTAAAGCGAGACAGTAATTAGGTGAAGTCAATGTTGGCAGCTAGTGAGTAAGGTGAAGAAACTTCCCAGAAGGTGGCAATATCACTTGAAGGACAAATATTCATTCCTCTTGGACCTGTTGGCTGTTGCTACATCCAAATGGGTTAACTGCTCATGACAAAGATGTTTTGTATCCATGTTCATTAAACGTTTTTTTTTAAAGAAAAATGTTAATAAATGTCTTTAATACATTGTTTAAAAAGTTAAAAATGATAAATTTAGTATACAAATTATGTACATATTTTTATTAATGTTTAACTTTTATTTTTAAGACAACTTTTTTTTAAAAAAAATTACTAACCAATATTCTTAGAGCACTGGTTAATAATAATATGTTTTTTTTAAATCTTAAACAATTGTTTTTTAAGGATAAACAATTTTTTTTTTGTTTTCAGATTAAACAAATATTTATTAGATTCGATTAGATGATGAAATGAAAGATGGCGGCGAGCATATGTATAATGTATACGGTGTAAGTAGAAGCAGCCAATAAACTTGGTGCTCAAGGCTCACATTCCATTTTATACTAATAATTTGAAAAAACATCATAAACTTAATTAACCAGACACGTAGAAAAATCATCATAAAATCGTATTTTTTTTGTCAAGATTGTAAAATTATTCATGACTTGACAAATTACGTTCAGGAACATAGCATTTGATCATTTTTAATTACTATATTTACGTTTAAGTCAATCGTGTGTTTAACTTAGTCCCTCTTTCACACACACACACAATATCCATTTTTAAAAACAAAATAAAATCGTTGTAAAGTACTAGTAGTGTGGTAACCTTTACTCAATTTGTTATTTCCTAACTTTTAATCTGATAAATAAAAAATTAATTAGAAGTCAAAGGAGTTTCAAAAGGGAAATAATGGATATCCAAGTTGGCCAAGTTGAAAAAGAAGAGAAAAGAACTTGACCAAAGGGAAACCAAAAGGTTACAATTCAATAGCAAAATATTTGAAATATCATACCTAACCTTAACCTTTGGTCCTGCTGGAAAAACATTTCTCAACTGGCCTAGATTAATCCTTTTGCAAGGTAACATCCAGGTAGCTTCCACACTGAGCCAGAGTACCTTTATGTTACGCTCCACGTCACACCACTCATATATATGAACAATATTCTATAGGTTTCTAATCCACCTTACTATTTTCTGAATCCATTTTCTAATCCCCTAGCATGGATGAGAGTGATGAGACAATTAAGAATGTTCGCAATTGTACAAAAAGCTGGGGAAAAAATAGGTAATTTGGTAAAATGCAAAACCTACTTAATTTCGTAAACATGCACCTTTTTAAATTAAAAAGATGACTACACAAAAACACTTAGATGAAATGACATGTGTCTCTTCTAACTTAATCAAAGCTCTAAGTTTGAATTTAATCTTGGGTATGCAGCAACATTAAAACTCTTAAGGGAGAGTTTGCCATCTATTTGAATTTCGCAATGCTTAAAAGATTAGTCTCTGCAACTACATGCGAAGGATACCTAATTTAAAAAACAAAATAAAAAGATGATTGTGTACTCTCTTAAACTTATCTAATATTTTTACTACATAGTTTCTTTATGAACTGGAGCCTCCATCAGGCCACTGACTAAACATTTTACTGAATACTTTTTTTTTTTTGTCAAGTAGCGTAGTGGCTGGAATTTACCTTATAAGGTGAATAAGTGGGGTGTTCAAGGTTCGAACCCCAACCCCTGCATATAATAATGCATTGTCCTACCAACTGAGTTATGCTTACGGAACATTTTACTGAATACTTAACTCCTAGTATTAGTGCTTATGGCACTTTATTATGGTAAATTTACCACTAAATTATAGCATGATATGAAAACTAGTTGAGTGTGGTGTTGTATGGTTTATTGTTTTGATGTAGTGTTATTTTATTTTTCTTTTTTATGACCTTTGTTTTGTTCATATTAAAATATCAATTTTTTTATAATAAAATATCAACTTTAATCAATTAATGATTCGAGCATAAACATTATAGATTTAGAGGGATGTATATTTGTCATCGTGAGTTTAGTTCAGTTGGTATGGACAATGCATAATATATGCAAGGACTGGGGTTCAAACCCTGACCACCGCCAAAAAGAGGGATGTATATTCAATAATCGCTTTGCTTAGATCATATTATTTGTTGATATTTTGTTGTTATTTATAGATTCATCATTTTTATTTTTAGTGATGTTGAATTCGTTGTTTTATTTAATATACTCTGTCAATTTGAATGAAAGAATACCGTTTTGTTTTTGTAAATAAAAAAAGATGACATGAAAACTAGGTGAGTATATATATATAAATTTCAAAATTTTTTTTGAGAGAATATAAATTTCTAAATTTGAAATGTTTGACTTTTTAAAAGAATAACTTTTAAATTTAAGATCTTTAAACAGTAGCATTTCCCACTAACCGTATTACGAAATTCATTGTTGGAATGAAATCTATTATGACACGGTGATGGATCCCAGAAATTTCAATCGTTAGGGGCAAGATTTTATACCATTATATTATTTTTATATAAACCTTTCAAAAAAAATTATTTTTATATAAACAAAATATATCAATGTATTAGTGATAAAAAGTAAAAATATAATTATTACAAAACAAAAATTTAGACTAAGAAAGTTATGTTATTTTATCCTTTCAAAAAAATAAGTTATGTTATTTATATCTAAAAAAATTAAATATATTTAAAAAAAATTAAAGATATTTAAATATCTATGAATTATAATTCTCTATGTGTATTTATATTTTATAATTATTATATTTTTCCAACACTAACAAATACAATTTTTGTATGTAGATGACCAAATAATCATTGAACAATTTATCACTCATACCATCGTATATGCAATTTTTTATAAATAAAATTTTCAATATTTTTTATGTGGGGCCAACATTTAATAAAACAAAAATCAAATTATTTTTTTTGAAAGGCAAAAATAAAATTATTAAAAGCTTTATAACAATAATTAATGGAGTGAGGGCACTTTCCCAATGTACTACCCCTAGATCTGTGGCTGCGCATAAATTATGTTTACGAAACTTAGACAAATCTAAAAAACAACACAACAATAATTCTCCCCCTCTCCTCTCTCTTTCTCAAACCCTATCCGTCACACCTTTCTTCTTTATCTTCTTCTTATAAGAGTAATTTAGGGTCAACTTTGATCTAAAAATCACCTCTCCAAGTTGTTTTTCCTTCTATCCTAATTGAATAAGTGATTTCACATATTTTCTGTTTTCTTTCGTTTGTTTTTGTGATTTCGTCGTCTCCGCACGACTTTGTTTGTTTTGATTTCCTGTCTATGTACGGTATATTTTTGATTTTCCGTCTTAGCGCGGTGTTTATTTGAATTAGGTTGAAAGATTAGTTTTGAGCAAGTGCATATCCAATCAATTATAAAATTATTACTACATTCGTCCCATATTAAGTGACACGGTTGAATTTGTCACACATGCCCAAATGCATATTTTTTTTGACAAATATCTTTAATTATATATTAGAAAAAATTATGAAAATTTAATATTTTAAAAAGTGAAATACTAAGGAAGGGCACTCTTTAAAAAACTTTAAAGGATAAATTTTTATGAAAATATGTGTATTCATTGCATTGAATATTTGTGATAGTTGATTTTTCTGAAAGAATAATATTTAAATTTGGAATCCTTAAAGAGCGCGTTGAGGGCATTTGTTAGAAAGACCCTTCTAAAAATATTCATCGGCACAAATTCAACAACATTTTATATGATACTTCCTCTGGTCCTTCTTATAAGAAACAATTGACTTTTTAGGTTCATTGTATAAGTGATGTATGTAGTCTATATTTATAAAGAGTTACATTAATTATTCAATGAGGCTAAAAAGTCAATTGTTTTTTATAATAAGGATCGGAGGAAGTATTAATTATATTTTTATAGTAGTAGATAAATATGATCAAAGTATGTCAGATCAAGAGTACACATTATCAAATAGATCATTTAATATGTCATTGTGAGCTTAACTCAGTTAGTATGGACAATGCATAATTTATGCAAGGTCTATGGTTCGAACTTCGACCATCACAAAAAAGAAATAGATCATTTAATATTATTTTTTTTGGTTACAATAGATCATTTAATATAAACGGAGGGGAATTTTATTTTCAATTATATCCTTTAATTAATTAAAGTACACTTTTAAAACATATATCAATAGTAAATGAGATTAATTTAATAAAAAAAATTATTTTTTTTGACATCATTATTACAATCTTAATTTGTGTGTAAAACATTAATTAAAGGACACTCATTTTAAACAGGTTGAAATGTGTAAAAGCATTACACTTTAAAGGTAAATGTTAATTTGTGTCCTTTTGACATAAATTAAGAAGACAAATGTAGAATTTTTTTTATAAAATTATATATTTAATGTCTTAATAGTTTCAAAAATTATACTTTCAATATAAAATTATTTTTAATTTTTGTTTTAAACTCTTTATTATGTTTCCTTATAACACAAGTTAAAAGACCCAACTTCAAATTATCATTTTTTGAATGAAGGGTGAAATGTGTTAGATGTGGACCCAAATAAAAAGAGAATATCTGGGCAAGGCACGAGATGCAGAGCATTTAGAAGAAATAAATAAGGTACAGTGATATGTCGACCCTAAAACAGAGCCGCTACGACAACAGTCAACCCTTTTACCAAAACCGTCTATGCTTGTGACGCAAGCAGTGACACCGAAAAGGGTCCCTCACACGTGTTCAACCCACCATTGATATACTGCCACGTGCTGTCTGCGTTCACGAAAAAAAACAATGTTCGAAATTCGAGGACTTATGTATTGCTCTATATACACCTTCCCCGACTTCACTTGTCCCACGTGTATAACCTTTTTGACTCATCAATTGAATTCATCCCCTCCTATCCCCTATAAAACCACAACTTCTTCCTTTCTCACAACTTCGAACTCCAATACCAGCAGCCACCAATCAACACTGAACAAGAAGAAAGAAGAATAGTCATTCATAGTCTCAACTTGAAACTACGCGAATGCAAGGAGCATTAGAGTTACCACCTGGCTTCAGATTTCACCCTACTGATGATGAGCTTGTCAATCACTACTTGTGTAGAAAGTGTGCTTCCCTTCCAATTGCTGTTCCTATTATCAAAGAAATTGATTTGTATAAGTTTGATCCATGGCATCTTCCAGGTACTTACTCTCTCTTTCTTTCTTTCGACTGTTCAATATGTGTCAGTGTCTTATTAAATTTTATTTAATGCTAATTATGTTGTTTGTTGTATGTATATGCAGAAATGGCTCTTTATGGTGAAAAAGAGTGGTATTTTTTCTCTCCAAGGGATCGTAAATATCCAAACGGTTCACGTCCGAACCGGGCTGCGGGAACCGGTTATTGGAAGGCGACCGGAGCTGATAAGCCGATTGGAAAGCCGAAGGCACTTGGGATAAAGAAAGCACTCGTTTTCTATGCTGGCAAAGCTCCCAAAGGAATTAAAACCAATTGGATCATGCATGAGTATCGTCTTGCTAATGTTGATAGATCCGCATCAAAAAATAATCACAATTTAAGAGTATGTACATACATTCCACCAAATCAATTTTTTGATTTTATTTTTGTTTGCATTGTATTTTGTCAAATGATCTAACGTTTATAATTAATTGCAGCTTGATGATTGGGTGTTGTGTCGAATTTACAACAAGAAAGGGAAGATTGAGAAATACAATGACACAAAACCACCAATGTTTTCTGAGGAAGCTCAATTTGAGAATGAGACAAAGCCTCAGATCAAGATGAACGGTCAGGATGATTTTAGGAATAGTGATCAATTGTACACTGACACGTCAGATTCGGTGCCACGGTTTCATACCGACTCAAGCGGTTCTGAGCACGTGGTTTCACCGGATGTCACGTGCGATAAGGAAGTTCAAAGTGAGCCCAAGTGGAATGAATTTGTTTTGGGCCCAGACCCAGTTTCAGCCTTTGATTTTCAGTTGAATCTTATGGATGATGGTGAAGATGACCCTTTTGCCCCTCAAGTTCAGTATCAAATGAATCAGCTTTCGGGTTGGCAAGACGTGTTTATGTACCTGCCCAAGTAATTTTGATTTGTTATTTTCATTAGTAATAGAAATAGGTCATGGTCATGGGGTTTGAAAATTGAAAATGACCATTTGGGAAGATTGGGGATCCTAAAATTGGAGGGGTCCCATGGATATTTTAAATTGGTTGTAGACAAAAGTCACATTCACATGTACCTACCAAACAAATACTAACTGCAACTGCAAGTGGAACTTCTAATGCTGTATCTGTGATCTTGGGTAGGTGATTACTAGGGATTGTTGAATTTGGGCTGATATTGATTTATCATTAGTATGGTTGAAATTTAAGAAAAGTGGGGTCATTTATTTGTAACTAAAACAATAAGCAAAATGATCTCGATTCTCAACTGGGTGAAGATCCAATTAGGCATGTTATTAGGGGTATATGGTAGCTAGTGTTAACATGTAAGGATTATTGTAGAAAATTCTTGTTCCATTTCTATTATTTATTTTAGTAGAATTTTTTAATATGTTTGCAATTTAACATTTATATTTATAACAGTGCATTTTCAATTATGTTTTGAAGTTAAAGAAATAATTCATTGGTATGCAACCAAAAAAACCTAATTCATTAGTTCATTTAGGTTTATCACATTTTTTCTTTTTAGCAAATTAATGAAATAGTGAAGAAAAATAAATAATGAAGGCTTTGGAATAGTGAAAGAAAAATGAAATGCCAAAGCATTGGAAAGAATATTCGTTGCTATTAATTCTAAATTTTATTTGGTCTTTTTCTTTATCTGGTCTATAGTCTTCAGTAGTTACAAAAGCATGTACCATGCTCATCGAGCCTTAATCAAATATTTTGTGAAAAAAGAAAAAAACATTAATTAAATGAGTTACAAACCATATTCACTAGTTGCTGCAAAATTTATTCTGCTCAAAATCTCCATATGTGTGTTATCCATTAACTTAATTTCTCATATCACATATGTTTGATCATTTTCACAGGTGAGCTACTCAGAAACAACATAACACACAAATGATCAAACTCTCTAAAGAGCCGAAATAAAATGAAGTCATTCATGTTACTTAGTTAAGAAATTGAACATTAATCCACCTGCCTCACCCTTACAAATTTGGTTTGTGTTTTTGTTTCAAAAATAGAAAAAAAAAACATAACAAATTTTGAGAGTAAATTAATATAAAACCTATCTGAGATGAACTTTCTGTTTTCATTCACCAACATCAACTTTCCATTAAAAAAAACTTAAATGGAAGACGGAGGGGTGCATCATAATTTGTCGTGTACTCCTACTATAGTGGTGCCATGTGTCAATACATCATTGGTCTGCAGTGCCATGTGGCACATATCAACTTGCCATGTAGGAACTACCATGTGGCAAGTACCCAAATGGATACTGACGTGGAAACAAATTTCACGAGGCAGGGATACCATGGTACCAATACAAATGTAACGTGGCTTTGTCGACGTGGTCGGTATTAGAATTTGGATTGAGCTCTGTCTAACTCAACCTTACAAAACCGATTTGTAAGATATGGAGTGTCCCGCTTATAAACAATCTTTAGACCACATCTCATCAAATAAGATACTTTAAGTCTTAACTCACATCCCTCGCGTCCAAAACTTTACATCTAAAGTATGACTCGAATGGTCTGATAGCATACGACTCTACGAATTTTGGATATACTTTAATACCGTATTAAAATTTGGGTTGAGTCTAACTTAATTTTACAAAATCAGCTTGTAAAGGTGAGGACGGCCCTAGTTATAATCACATCTTCAGACTATATACCTTCCAATGTGTCTACTGTTCAGTTTATATGTTCTCTGCAGTCAAACATGGAACAGTTATGACATCCTTAAATAGGAATATATCATAGATGAGTGTGAATCTGTCTGCTAATTAACAATGTGGTATTTGTTAACAATGTGTTATTCATCTTGTATCAACTTGCTTTGTCTTACTCTTACCACTTAAATTATAGTTAAGTTCCTCAGGCTAATGCAGTTAAACTAATGCTGTATTCACAAATCATAAACACTACACCATCAAGATAAAACATTAGTAGTTTACATTCACGCTGCACTATAATATGCATTAATCTATTTTCTACTCTCTAATGATATCAGGCATATGCATGCTTGAATTAGGCACTTTTTTATTATCATAAACTGAAATCTCTGGATTTTGGAACACTATTGCAATCTGCAGGTCCCCATCCAATCAACTGCTTCTCGTTGTCGAATACCATCACTTTGTCTAGCATGGATATGTCTGCATAAACAATACCAACACTTACATAACATAATGCAGAGTTCATGAATTCTTTTTTTTATATACTGTTGAACAAAGTAATGGTGATATCCATTAGTATGTATGTAGCACCGACACGTCAAATTGAAGGTGTGTCTGGTGTGCGAGACATGTCTGGCTCAAGACTGATACATGTGAATATATTCAATTACTTTCTTTTTTTATAATTACTATCAGTATCTATGTGCCAGTTTCTGTGTCGTGTCGGTATTTGTGTCGGTCCTTCATAGATTACAATCCAAAATACGACAATGTAGCTAAATTCTCACCTCCAATTAGGTTCAGTTCACCCAATCCTACTTCAGGGCCGTTCAGAATGCCTAGACAGACATTTCCCACATTCTTGCAACAAATAACACATTGTTAACATTCACACATATTGAAATGTGTCTACTACTTATTATAACAGTTAACAAACATATAAGAGTTTGATAAATTAGAACTCACTGATATTATAAGATAAGCTTCAGGAGGGATCTCAAACTGTGGTTTAACTCTTCCACCATTGGTGAAACTAAGTGTTAGGGGCTTGAAGTATTTCTTCACTTCGTTTATGCTTCTGAAAGGTCTTTTACCATGCCAGCACATAGGTAAAGTCTGGTCATCAGGTGCTGCTTTTATTGGCTTTCTATGTAATTCCTTACTCAGCTGCATTTGGCAAATTAACAAAAGGTCATCTTAACCAACCTGACAATTTTAATAATTTCTAGTATAAAGGAAGAAATTACATTGTTTATTCATTTCTGTCATCGTACAATTTAAGTCTTTAATTATGAAATTGGCATGAATGATCTTCGTGAAAATATGCGTCAAGTTGATTAAGAAAATGAGAAAGCAGATGAGAGAATTTGTGTATTACACAACAGGGTTATGATATATTATAATGAAATGTAATAAATACAAACTATTTATATTATCCAGTTTCATGTACTTACATTATTTTCTAGAGTGTACACAGTACTACCATTTTGAAATTACAAAATATTTTTCTATTTATATTATCTTCTAGAATGAACACTATAGTCCTTGAATATACTGAAACTGAAAAATTATCCTTGATTATATCTTATGTTAATAATTTGATGCGCCAAACCGACTAACAGAAGGCACAACCTATGGCCAAACTAATTAACGGAAAATGCATTTCAAGACCAAACTATCTAACTAACGAGAATTTATGTGACAGCGCTAACACCAAACACTTTCAAGGATCAAAACTATTTACTCTGTAAAGTAAACCATAATAACCATAACTACATGATTACATTACTTCTAAGAGGGGGTATAATGAAAAATGTTTTTAACTGACCAAAGAAATCAATGCTTGGTAAGCCTGAGTGTTGAAGTATGTATAGGAACTTCCAGTGTCAAAAATAATATTTAAACTTCCCACCCCAGTCTTCCTTCCTCCAAAAACAAGTTCAGCTGGTCCTGCAGAGTAATGTTTTCCCCTGACACAAACAACATAAAAGATTTGAATCAAGAGATCTCATAAAATTATGAGTCACTAGTATAATACATGTGGATAGTGTAAAATGAGAATGGTGTACTAACGAATCGATAGATGAAATTGGAGTCCAACTCATTCGAGAAGAATCATAAACATTTCCAAAGAAGATGTATCCCCCTCCTCGCGAGCTTAAACAATGTCCCATCACATTTCGCACCAAGCCCTGACTATTCAGCTGTGATATCAAGCTGGCCTTTCCCCTTCCAAGTCCAAGTATTCCATCTAAAGGGTGGTAAGTTGAAGGTGAAAATATCTGGTCATATCCACATCTGCATATTGGAATCAACTGCATTAGATAAATTCTTAGAACATCTAAACAAAAATAGATATGTCATAAATTGTGGTCATCGTGGATTGATGACAATCCGTCATTTCACATTTTTAGAGTCTTTTTATGATATTTTGGAGTTCACAAGCAAGCTTAAGCAGCAAGAAAAGCAAGAAAAACTAAAGAAACTGAAGAAAGAGAATCATGTCACGATTACTGAAAAACGTGTCACGATTTGGAGATCTCAAGAAACATGCATTCGACATTGGTGAAAACTTGTCACGATGGCAAAAACGTGACACGATTATGGAAACCCTAATTTGGGTGGTTTGTTACACAAGTCAGAAACGTGTCACGATTTTAGGAGCAGTTGTTGCCTATTTAAGCAGAAGACTATTCTGAAAAACAAGGGTGACGAATTCTGGAGAGAGAAAGTGCGATTTGCAGACCTAGAGACTGAAGAACGGGGCGATTTCCTCCATTCTTTACCAGTTTATGTATGTTTTAATTCTTTCATTGATTATGCTATTTGTAAACTCAATTATGAGTAGCTAAATCTTTTATA
>Ga0315915_1002454_pt1 | contig 23373 bp, 8 predicted proteins | sample MpolbnodulesMG_FD_207738 | JGI IMG/M metagenome (GOLD analysis project Ga0315915, IMG submission 207738) | Medicago polymorpha root nodule microbial communities from Los Angeles, California, United States - branched nodules | ecosystem: Host-associated > Plants > Roots > Nodule | place: USA...
ACCTTTTCTGTGAATGCTAGGCGTAACAAATACTATTCAAATAAAGTTATAAAGAATTATTCCATCTGCAAGTGTTCAAGAGCTTTTGAGAAAGAGTAAACACCTAATTTAGTCACTTGGAGACTTGGAGTAGTACTTGCTTATTTAGTTATCCTTTTTTTAAAATAAATATATGATTTCATAAAACTAATGAGTCCAACCTCACGAAGTATTATTATATAGTAATTCATATGGGACGGATGCGTAGTGCTGCAACCATCTTTAAGCAGAGTAATTGAATTGAATCTAAAGAATCGGAAAAAATTTGAATTCTTTTTTTAGAAGAAGCTAAATTAACCCACCCCAATTGACATCGGAGAGAATCGAACCTGAGACCTTGAGGAGGAGCACACTCCCAAGTCCCAAGGGGATGAGGTTGCAAACACCACAAACTATTCCAAAATCCGCCATTCTACCTGAACCAATCTTCCAAGTAATATGTTGTAAAAAATCATCCCACCCCAAACTCATGCCCTTCCAATTGGTTCTCATCATGTAGATCATATTAACATTTCTCATCTTTCACAACTCTAATCCTCCATACTACTTTGACACTAACCTTCTTGCCACAAGCCACACCTTGTGACGCGAATAGTTTTTGTCAATATATCTTATATTTTACCCTAAAAAACAAATTCGCATATGTTCTATGAGTTTTTTTCCACAAAAAAAAATAAAAATACATTTGGATATTAAATACATATAGCGCATTTAAAACTAGAGAGTACCTTGCAAGAGCGTTTAGATCCAAACCAATCCAAAAAGACTGTTATCCAATCCAAATAAACAAAAGTTAAAAATCAATATTTTTTTGATGTTTTTGGGGCATCTAGAGCAAAAACTTTTTTTGCAATTTAGATAACCGAAAACTGATCTTACAGTTTGGATAACTCAAAACTGGTCCAAATTAAACCCATCAAATCATATCAGATCATATTTTCTAAAGAATCATCCAAACTAAACCAAACCACGAATACTTTTAATTTTAGACCAAATAATTTTATGTCTCTTAATTGAACCATACCTTACACGAACACCCCTATATACACCATGTTTATGTGCAACTTTCAAAACTAAAGAGTACTTTAACTAGAGATGGGCGGGAGGAGATTGTCTCCAGTTTTTTTCTCTCATGTGTAATCTAATCCCTCCATTAAATAGACGAGAAAATGTGCTTGTAATAATATAAAAAGGGAGAGAGAGTGTGTAATTAAAGGTGGATAGTTAGACACTCTAAAAAACTGGAGGGATCTCCGCCATGTTTCATTGCACCATCTATTCATCCTAAGCAGAGTTGGACGGGTTATTGCTATAGGGTTCCCCACCATTTTTTTACTATGGGTTAGCAGGCTACCCGTCAAAATGTTAAAAATAAATTGAGTAATTTATTTGTTCAAAAAATGATGTAAACTTATTTGATGAAGATTTTAAAAGAACATAGTGGTACTTTTTTTGGGCTACAAAGGGCCAAGTAAGTTATTCAAAAAAAAAAAAAGGTTTTCTAAACAATGCCCCGACCGGTCACACTGCCCCCATTTCTCTGCGGATAGGGTGGGGCAGGCCAACTAGTGTTGATGACGAGTTCAAAACTTCAACTCGCTCTTGCCAAAAATAACAGGTTAAATGAGTTGATCAGTCAAGCCAACCCTGTTTTGCCATCCCTAACTTTAACCAATTAAAAATGTTCTTAGCAACTAGCATAGAAATCTATAAGATTATCACTTTATTATTGGCAATGAAAATATTCCAAAAACAGCCTTCCAAATTCATACTAAAACATCAAACATGAAGTATGGTTTTCAGTTGGCAAACAACGAGCCAATACATTAAATTAAAGTAAAACATTGGGATCTATGGTACCCCATTGCATGTATTTGAGACTTTATGCGAGCTTTCTGTGATGAAGGGTAACTTAGACCCTGTTCCCAAACTATTCAACACAACAGATATAAATTACTAAAATCAGATATTAAAAAGCAGTCTCTGATTTTAGAGCAAAACATTAGTTATGTTTCCTAGGATAAAGATATTTCACAATTCACAGTAAGCTCCCAATTCAACATTTAATATATTATGGTTTCTATAAGCTCTTGAAGTGGAGCCAGTTCCTTTTTGTCAATCAGCCCAAACTCCTGCAGAAATAATAACAATAGTTTTTTAGATTAATTTTTATGCCCTGACGGTGTAATTTTTATGCTAGAGTAAATAAATCATAGTAAAGAATGTAAGACTTACACAAGTGAAGAGTATAAAATGCTTGAAGCATGTATTCAGATGGGCCTCTTCTTTGAGGCTCACAATTTTCTGAAAGTGAGAATGATATATATGAGCATATACACGGAACAGCCGCTTAAATATTGTCTTCACAACATCCTTAAAGTTGGCAGGAAATGGAGAACCTGCATGATTACACAGGTCATACAACAAGAATGAAAATGATGATCATGGTAAGAGAGTCCAATTATCTTTAAGAAAATGTGAAGTATTTACCAAGCTTCTGAGGGAATATGGATTCATCATCAAGCTGTGATTCAATCCAGTCCATAAGATATTCTACATACTTTGGAGCAGAAACCTCAATAGGTTTTTTAATTTGCACACCATCTGCCCATCTATACTCATACCTAAAGTTTTCAAGTAATAGACAAGATAAGAACTACAAATCTATACAGATAAGATTCAGTAATGCGAAATTATAACAGTTTATTTAAAAATCAGTGGGTGAGATTTTAACAACTTCATAGCTTATCACAAATTGTGAATCACAATATCAACAGTAACTCACTTCATCCTCAAAATGCATCCCTTCTTTAAAGGAGCCAAGTCCGTAAAAATTTAGAACAGAATACAGATGAATTTAGAATGAATCAGTGACTGGAAATATCATTATCATCGGCATTAAAGGAATGCTGTTCATTATAAGGAATTTTTTTTTGAAAATGGAGTAATTTGAAATACTTTCTGAAAGGCCGCTTCTAAGTCGATAAACACACTTATTACCAAATAATAATCACTCCTAAATACTGTCTAGATTCTAGAAACTGGACAGCTGGCATGAAATTTAAAACTACAATGATTTTGGAGAAACACAAAACAAAACAAAAGAATGAGCACTCCATTATTGAAAAATGGTAACTTCAAAATCTCTAAGCAAAATGAGTTTTTTTCCTTCACGAAAAATAGTGTTAATTAATAGACAGGGCATTAAATTAAAACAGGTACAAAACAAAAAATGTGACAGATAATCAAGATAGGATTGAATGTTGATAATTTTAATTGATCTAGGTGCCAAGTTATAAACAAATTACGAAAAGCAGCAATAACCAGAAACCAACAATCTTCTTCTATGACGAGATACAAGGAGCCAACAATTTATGGCAAAGTGGTCTAAAAACTTTAACCAAACAATCCACCATATTACACTTATTTTTTATGATCATTTAGTTGTTTGTTACTGCAAGATATTAATACACAATCCAATCTAAGTAATTTTCTACTCAACAGCCAAGATAATTGATATTTGATAGCATATCATCTAACAACATTTAAGAAATTTAAGGCAAATAACAGAAGCAATCAGTTAGCTATGCATACTTGGGTCCTGCAGACATTGTGCGACAATTCTCGGGAGTACAGAACTCTGTGAGGGTGCCATAGAGCAGATTCACCTGGTTGAAAAAATCAACAGCTGAAATGTGGGCAGGAAAAAAAACAAGTCAGATTAGTCTATTTAAGAATTGTATGAATATATAATTGGTGAAACTATAGAATGAAAAGCAAAAGAAAACATCAACAACAGTATACACTGCTTTTCACAGTGCATCAGAGAGAGATTGATATTTACTGTTGACAGCTAGCCACTCATTCAAATCCTCCCCGGGAGGTAGCTTTACAGCTTCCCTCAGATTTCCACTCCCTAATGTCGCATCAATGTGTTTTCTGAGCTGAGCTCCCTGCAATTAAAATATAACAGCAGAAAATTAAAACTAAAACTGCAGTAAAGAGAACTTGATAATCTTGTTCTCTGAAAGTTGGAATCATACAATACAATTCGTCAGTACATCAATTTTCTAAAAATTAAGGATACGGCTTTTGCATGATATTAAGTAAAAAACCTAAATTATATTTATATGTGTGAAAAATATGTTGTGTAACTCATAATTGTTGCTAAGGTCACTATTCAATGTTTACAAAATTTTGTCATTAATCTGCCCCTCCCCACTCATATACTCTTGCACTGTAGAATCTCCTCCTCCTCCAAGTTACAACCACACTCCTTGCATGAAATCACCCTCACCATGCCCCACCATCCCTCATCTGAAGATCGAAATTTATAAATAAAAAAAAAAATAGGAAGAAAAAAAAGCCAGCTGGCCAAATTCAAACATTTTGAATTTCTACCAAAAATTTGACAGCTGATGCTGTAATGTGCGCATATCCAATAGAGATATGGAATCTACTTTGGAGTATCTATACATCATAAATAATATTTAAACTATAACTGAATATCTTCAAATTAACACAGTTGATGAAATTTTGCTTTGAAAAATACATACATATTCTATCATTAGCATCTCCATTTGCGGGCACCTTCAGTGACTCAAAGTAGCCTCTATTGAGTCTTTTATATTGTATTTTTAAGATCAATAAAGCATGTTTTACTACAGAAACTTTCCTCCAGCTTGTAAATACTTTAAAGAGAAAAAAAAAGTACTTTAATGCTTAGAGAATTTTTTTACTTATTTTTTTGTTTTATTTATTTATTTTGGTCGCAGTAGAATGCCTTTTGAAAACCGTATTTAAGGCAAGACACTTGGACCATTAGTTGAATTCATTGAATTTCTTCTTCGCATTCCCCCTCCCCATTAATACCGGTCTTGCTTTTAGCTTCTTCAAAAAAAAAAAATACCGGTCTTGCTTTTCAAGTCAAGGTCGTCACTCTAAATGAAGAAAAATCTTAAAATACTCAAAAATAAAGCAAATAAATTATATTAAATTGAATATCTAAAGCCAAAATATCCCTTAGAAATAAAGGGCACCAACCTTGCTTCCAGAAGGAGTGCTTTTTTTGGGGCGGAATGTTCTCTGGTTTCTGTTGCAGAATACTTTGTTAGGTCGAAAAACAAAAGTAGGGTGGAAGATAATCAATATAAACTGAATCAATAAAAATATTTAACATATTCTTTTGCACTGTGACAAAAGTACCAGTATCATGCAAAGTTTCACTAATACCAAATTACCAATACTGATTATTCTCTACTGCTGATACAACATTCAAATTATATAAATAAATGCATGAAAGTGGAATTAGTTACCTAGATAAGCATCAAATGTTTTAATAAAAAGTGAAGAGCATATGGTAATGGTGATCACAACAATCCCTGTCACCACGACTGGACATCCATAAAGAAGGCAAGGAAAGGACGTTGTCCAGTATAAAAATGTCTAGATGGATTTGAAATGCTATAGAAGAAGCATGGACTACCAATCAGACGAAATGACTAGGAGCTCTATCAGTGTTATCGATTGTGGATCACGGAAGATAGTGGTTTGATCAAATACCGCTACACAATTGTATGATAGCGCCGCTATTTGACAACATTTTGTACTAAATAGCATATCGCATAACAATAGCGATTTGTTCATATTCCGCTACAATATAGCACTGCTATAGCCGCCATTCAGTGATGTCAGCTGCGGATAGTGGAAAATAGCTGTATGCTCAAATTCCACTATGAGAACAGCGCTATGGAGACACTATACTATTTTGTACTAAATGACGTATCACAGAACAATAACAATTCATTCAAATTCCGATATGCAACCGCACAGTAGCACCGCCATTTAACAACACTGCCGCCAATTAACAACATTGTGATCAATTGATATTTACAACTTCAGCATTTAAATCTGTTTCACAATAATTATGAGAATAGGTGCAAAATTCATCTCACATAGGAAATTTGTTCCCATTGGTCAGTCAAAAAGAGCCATTGAAGGGAGGAACAATATTTCAGAAATTTCATTGAATAATTGATTAATTATGCAAATCACAAATTTATTGCATCCACAAGGGGTTAGGGACAAAGAAACACTGAAAAGGGAATCAAAATATAACCCCATACCCATTTGGTTGAATGTATTATAGATCGAGAAATGCAAAGAACACCCTCTTTCCAACACTCTCTAATACTTACTCTCTTGTTGGGTGAAATCCATGTGGGTCTCGCCACTTTATGTAGGACCCATTTCCAAAGTGTGAGCCCCACAATGAGTTCACTCAATAAGAGAGTGTTGGAAAGAGAGTGGTCGTAGCACTCCTCGTATAGGTTTATTGGATATCAGAATCTTTAGGACAGTGAAAATTTTAAACTAGACAAACAAGGCTCTTCGAAAAAACTTATACTTTTTCTTCCCAAAACTTCAATAATAATTAGAAAGAATGTTCACTGCTGGTGCATCAGTGGCGCCTATTACTATCCAATATTAGAGTTTTTAACAATTGAACATGTAACCTATAAATTTAATCTTAATTTAAACCATTAAAATTGGAGATGCGACAAAACAATTAATTAATCGACGAAAGCGTGCACTGCATGTAAAGTGTAAAACAGAAATCAAAACTTAGCAACAGTATCTTTTTCATAACCGTTTGAAATCGTCTAACAAACAGACACAGTGTCAAACTTTCACAATGCAATGTCTAAAAACACAATCTTAAGAATAATTCTCTTGATCACAAGTCTTCCATACATTACCCACGAGACAGTTTTTCAGAAAACACATCAACACAATCAAACACTATAAACTTGATTGTGACGAGACTCTTCGAAAGTGAGCAATTCACTTAGAGTGAAGTGAGTAATATCAACCGCAGATAAACAAATCAACGGTTGATTTTATATATACACATGCATAACAAATCATATAGATGGTTACAATATCAACTCTTGATTTTATCACTTTATTAACTAATCACTTTAAAGCAGCCAAATCCACTTGATTGATGCTTGATCAGATTAATAGCTTATTTTGGTGCAAAAAAATCCAAATTTTTCTCCTAAACATGTATGCAAAGTAACAATTTTCACTCCAATTCAAATCAACCCAATTTAAGAATGGATCAATCAAAGCATAACAACACTATGAACTAAACAATTAACTTTTAAATATGAAGAAAAATAAAACTATTCATGCAAATTTGATTTTTGTCAAATTGAATACACACTAGTCCAATACAATCAGAATTAAAAAAAAAGTTTAAATTTTTGAAAAACTAGCACAGATTTATGATCAGATCATAGAATAAGTGTGAATAACTGAATAAGAATAAGAATCTTAAATTGAAGGGTAAGAAGTTGAAAATTGAAAAATGAAAGTAAAAATTGAAGCTTTTGATTGATACTAACCTGCCAATACCGAAGAGGCTCATGACTTGGGTTAGAGAGAGAGAGAGGAAGAAGAAGAGAGAGAAAAAGCGCGTTTGAGTCGAAGCGCTTTCTTCCTTTCTTCCGTCTCCTTTGTTTATTTGTTTCTTCTTCTTCTTCACTTTCCAGTTCGAATCTCGTTATTTATTAATTTACTTTAATACCCTTTCAAGAATTTTTAATTGCAACTATATCCCTTATAGGATGACATTTGCATGATGTATGCATAATTCATTAATGTATTTTTTTTATATAATTTTTTTTGAAGAAATCAAAATGAAATATATTAACAACGGTGAAGGACGATCCTTGGTACAAGGTGTACTAGAGACGCCAACCCGGCAAACAAATTGTCAAAGCGTATAATTACAAATAAAGGTCAATCGATAAGAGAAATGATACCTCATGGAGCTTTGAAAAACGAAAGAGCATAGACCGGAAGCAAAGTCAGGACAGATTTGAGAAGAATTAAACGGCCCCCATAAGATAAGAAACGACTCTGCCACCCCGCCAATCTAGTTTTAATGGTATTTATCACAGGTTCCCAAAACGCTAGCTTTCGAGGATCTCCTCCAATCGACAAACCGAGATATAGGAACGGTATTTTGCCCACTTTACAATTCAATAATGATGCCGCCTCTACCAACCAGAAGTCCCCTATATTGATGCCAACCAGTAAACTCTTACTAAAATTCACTTTAAGACCAGACATGTCTGCAAACAGAGTCAACACTGCACGTAAGGCTCGCACATTTGCCCAACTTTTTTCACCTATCAAAAGTGTATCAGCCTCATCAACCACCTCATTTGCAATTAAAATGCCATCTAGAATCTGTCTGTCTTTTACAAAAGATGTCTGCGTATCTGATACGACCCGACCAATAATCAACCTCAACCTATTAGCCAACACCTTTGACAAGATTTTATACAGGCACCCAACCAATTTTATAGGTCGAAAATCATTTAATTTCTGAGGGCTGTCAACTTTAGGAATAAGAGCTATAAAAGTAGAATTTATACCTCTTGATAATTTGCCGTTCTTGTGAAATTTGGAGATAAATCGCATAATGTCACCCTCGATGTCCTCCCAAAAATCCTTGATGAAACCAAGATTAACACCATCTGGACTTGGACTTTTAAAACTATCACAATCCCACACCGCATTTTTTACTTCAGTTTCTGTAAAAGGTAAAATTAAGCTTCTTCCTTCCGCGTATGTCAATTGCTTAAACAATTAATTTTCAGCCCCTGGTCTTGGAAAGTTTTGAGCCGCAAAATATTCTTTAAAGTGAGAGAATACCACATTCTGAATGGGTTGGGCGCCCTCGACAAGATTACCGTTCACCTTCAACGTTACAATGGAGTTTCTTCGATGACGATTAGAGAGCAACGTATGGAAAAACTTTGAGTTTGCATCTCCATCTTTCAACCAACGGGAACGAGCCTGCTGCCAATTAATACTAGCACTAACACGTGACAAAGAATGAATGTCATGCGTTATATTCCTCATCTCCTCCAACTCTTCCAACGATAACCCACCATCATCCACTTGATCATCTAACACAGAAAGTCTAAATTTCAAACCCTCAATTTTACTTGGTATATTTTTAGCATGGATAGAATGTCAATCCTTTAAAGCCGTTTTGATCAATTTTAATTTTTCCAGGAGGACATAGCCGCCCCACCCTTCAACTTCCAGAGACTGCCATTTCTCTTTTACAAACTGCTTATAACCTGTCAATTCTTGCCAACATTTCAACATTCTCACCGGTCGGGGTCCCCAATTTTCCTCATCCACAGACAATTGGAGTGGACAGTGATCAGATAGACCCCGCATGAGGGCTACCTGACGACAATTAGGCCACAGAAGACACCATTCTTCGGATAGTAAAACACGATCTAACCTGCTCATGGCTGAACCATCTCCTTTGAACCAAGTGTACCGACGACCACACAGCGGTAAATCTATCAACCCGTTATCATCAATAAAAGAACTGAAGTGAGTAACGTCATAAACGACACTATTTCCCCTTTTGGACCATCTTTCCTCCATATTTCGAACCGCATTGAAATCCCCACACAAACACACATTCGCACCACTTAACAATTGTAATCTTGCTGACAAAGATCCCCATAACGCCTGTTTTGCTCGAGATTCACAAGGAGCATAAATATTAAACAAATAGAACTCCTCATTTGAGCAAATAAATCTACCATGAATGAATAAGGCATGTTTCTGACTACCAGAAGACCAAACCACCACTTCCTTTGTATCCCACACTATTAGCATGCCCCCCGAAGCCCCCACCGATGATTGATACGAAAAAGCATGATTTGAGTCTCCCCAAAGCGAAGTGCATAAAAAATCATCACACACGGAAATTTTTGTCTCTTGCAAACATAAAATGAAGGGACTCTTCTCGCCCACCAACCTCCTGACTTCCCTCCTTTTCTCTAAACCTCCCAACCCCCGCACATTCCACGAAACAAGCTTCATACCGAACACCATCCACTCCACGTCGGACTCCTACACTCCCTCCTACACATCAACTCTCTCATTGGCAATAGGCGTTAGCACGGGCCCTAAAGCGACCTTCTTATGCCGGGATAACACACTAAAATTATTGTGGCAATTTCCTTTAAAAGAAACACACTGCACATCCGCTGCCTTCGACACTTCACTTCCATTTAAAGCTACCCAATTCGACCAGTCATTATTCACTGAATCCAAAGAACAAGATTCATTTAGTGAGTTTACATTCATCGCCTCTAATGACCTTGTGACCCTTTCCCTTTGGCGACGTCGATTCTGAATTTTTTGTTTCACAACATTCATGAGTTTCGACTTCCGCAAAACCTTCATAACCTCCTCTCTGTCACTAATTGGGAGTCGTGCCACTTTTTTGAAGGTAAGAACCGGGCGTCTAAGAACTCCACCTGCTTTCTTTTTTCCGTGTTTATTCGAGAGTCTCCCGCCGTTACCTCCATTTGCTTTTACCACTTTTTTCAACCGTTTGTTTTTAGAAGAAATAAGACCCTTGTCTCCTTCTTGAGTATTTTGAAGCCAATCTACACTCCATGGTCCCGAGGTACCCAGAGAACATGGTGTTAAGGATTTCGTTGTATTTAATTTTGGCCCCACTGTTGTCGCTATTGTTTGGTCTACCGCCATTGAGGCCGAATCCCCCGCACAAGACGTCATTTCCTCAACAAAGTCGATCCCCTTTGTGACTTGTTTTTCTTTCTCCATACTAATACCGTCCTTACAAACAGATGTCTCAGATAAGGTAGGATTTTCAGTTGATTGTTTAGCAATTGGTGGACTGTCCGAATGACCATTAGTGTGAAGATTAGCAAGCACCTTAATGGTAACTGTTGTCTGTTTTGTTGTGCTTGCCTTCCTCACCTCCTCTCCACCGTCACCCTCACCTTCCTTCCTCCCCGCTCCTCCCACCCTCACTCCTCCTTCCTCTCCCTTCCGGAAACCCCCATCCATCTTCAGCCCCTCCTCACGCCTACCCGTCACCCCTTCCTTTCTTTTTTCTCCCTCTAACCCCTTCTCCATCTCCCCCTCCTCCCGCCACTTCCTCCTTCTTCCGCCGTACACCCTCATCCTCCCTCACCACTTTCCTATCGAACCTAGCAAGCACGGCACAGACACAATATTGCCCAAAACAAACATTGTTTAAAGCTTTCAGTAACTTGTCTACATCGCGCACCTTCGCATAGCGTACGAAACCATAAACCTCACCATTTCTGTTCCTAGTATTTGCAACAAAAACCTCTTCTAGAATACCGCAAACTTCAAAGCCCTTTCGCAAGAAAAAGTTCGAAGCTTGAGGAGGAAAATTAGTGATGTAGAAGGTTACGAACCGTTTTAGTGACGTGTCTGGCTCCTCTCCTTTACTGACTGGTGCAATGTCACGCTTTTGTTGTTGCACTGTTGTATGCACTGTGCGCTTCTGGTGATCATAATCATCTTGCCGTCGCTGAACCGGACATGGTTGTTGAGCACGCCGTACCAGATTTTGTGTGACCTTCTGATCACGTCTATCTCTCTTGTGGTGTTGATCAGAAAATTCATCTGAACCCGCCTCTTCGAACTCGTAATCGCCCCATCTTAATGGTCTTCTGACTGTGTGTTCCGAACCCATGTCGAAATCCCCATAATAGCGTTCCTCCCGCGAATCATACCTAACCCTAGATTGACGAAGCTTGAAATCCTTCCTAACCCGAAGCCGTTCTTCTTCTTCCTGTAACCTGTCCTGACCCTGAAGATCCTGTCGCAGCGCTTTCCTCCTTCGCGGTCTCACATCGATCCATTGTCCCTCAATCCCACCCCTTTGTGGCACCCTGCTTGAAACCCTATCCCCCCCCATGATTCCTCACTTCCGGCGAAACATACTGGTGCGATGGCCCGTGGCGTTGCCGCTGACCATCACGGAGCACTCGCTCTCCCCCTCTCCACATCGCTCTTTTTTAAAATATGTACAATATTATAAAAGTACATATTTATTTTTTTTATAATTGAAAATGGAATTATAAAAGTAAGGAAAAGGACGGTAACTTCTGAATAAAATTTAGACTGTTTGATCTTAGTCGGACAACCAAATCTGCTTTCACTACAGGACTGCGTGTAGTTTCGACTGCATGTAATATGGATTTCTAAAGGCATGTGTTAAGAACTTACTGATATAAATTGTGTTAAAAATTATGCATTTAAAAAAATTGAGTCAATTATAACTTATTTCATCTAAGATAATAGAACTTAGAAGTAGTCCAATGAGGAGGAGGGTAAAAAATAACAAGGCTAGACTGAAATGTAAACATTTTAGGTTGAGTGGGAGTGACTTTATTAGTTTATCTATAGATGAAATTGGATTGTAAGTAGCATTTAGGGAACAAACGAGAGCTACATTTATATAATAAAGTTTGTAGTTCATTCTTATATTTACAACCATTTAGCACTACTAGAAAAAACAAAATTAGCGAGGGAAATTAGTGACGGAAAAAAATGAAATTCTTTACAAATTCCTTGGTCGCAAAATTTAGTGACTGAATTAGAGAGGGATTTCACATTTTCCCTCACTAAATATCCCTCACTAATTTTTGTTTTTTTTAGTAGTGTAGCATGATATTCAGTACAGTTTGACTATCGATTCAAAAATGATATGTTCGAAATCGAGCATGAGTGATAATTGAAGTGTAGTAGTCTCACATTGTACCACTAAATTTATGGAAGGGAGACAAATATTATGAGATTCAACAAGGTAACTGAGCTATCATAAAAGCATATACCTACGTCAAATCTAACGTGGTTGAGAAAATCATGCGATTCATGTTGCATTTTGGATAATACGGGTGACATAGTGGTTGGTGACATTGGTGATATTACCAACCACAATATTACAAGAAAGCCGCATGTGACATTGTGGTTGGCCAATGTCACCAATGTCATCGACCACAATTTCACCTAAATGTTACCCTTGCATTTTAGCCAATTGTGATATGGTTTCGTCCACGATGAAATTTGAGGGAGTTCTTGAGAATCTTCAAGTGTTCGATTACTAATCTCCAACATAATCTAATTTGAGATTGCAAAGTGGCAGAAACATTCACATGATTTTGTTTCCGAATACATGTGTTACAACTACACCATATACTACATAAGACGACAAAAAATCAAGCTTGAGTATCATCATCATATAAGAACAACTTGCCCAAAGTATGTATATTAAAAAAATATAATTGATCACATTTAATTTATGAAAATATATTTCAAATCGGTTTTTGTTGAAAGAGCAATTTCATAGGTTACACATTGATGAAAATACAAAGATATTTGATCATTTAAGTATTTTCAATGATATTATCTCTGAATAAGAAATTATTTGAGTAAGAATTGAAGATGAAGATAACATGTCAAGACTTATATTATCCTTTCCACCTTCCTATGAGCATATTAAACCTATTTTGATATATCAGAAGGAAACTTTGAGCTTTGAAGAAGTTGTCAGCAAAATTATTGTTAAAAAAGATGATTGAAAGGTGAAGATAACACTTCATCAAAAAAACTCAGCGTTGGTATCTAAAGGCGGACCATATGTGAAGAAAAACAATAGAATGATTATAAAATATTGGAAATGTGAAAAACACTGGGCATGTAAGGGATGAGTGTCTTGTTGGAGCAATCTCATAAAAAGGCTATAAGTAAATGCCAGCAACGTCTCTCTCATGGCATTTCTGTGCGGCCATGGCAAAGGATGGGTGCTGCTAGCAGGTTAGTACATGTGCATTGATTAACATTGATGCACGGTGTGTTGTGAGATTATATCTGAAGACAATGAAAGTTGCCTCATAAATTTTCAACCTAATTTTCGATACGTGAAAATTCTTGAAGCGGTATAACTTCAAGTGAAGTATACTCTTACAATGGAGTATGATAATTCTTTTGAACTATGATTGACAATGAAAGTTCCATCAACATCACAAACAGAAAAACTAAAATTAAACATTTATGCGAGACATATTTGGTACACCATAAAGCAGACCAGAAAGTTCAAAATTTACAAAACAACACTATACAAGCCATTGATTAAATAAACACCATTAATCTTAAATGATGCGAAATTCATATATGAAACAACCACCCCAAAAAAATTCAGCGTAACAAACTAACTTTTAAAGTCAATAGTAAATTAATGTGATGTGCAATGTTGCGCCCACAGATCTATGCGTTGGTGAAACTTATGACATGATAGGAACTTAAAAAAAAATTGATGAGTTCTTCGGCACTTAAGTGCCGAGGGTTCTTTTTTTTCTTTCTTTTTTTTCTTCCTCTTTTCGTCGGCAGTTAACTGCCGAAGGAACTTCGATAGCCGATTCTTTACTTCGGTAGTTAACTGTCGCAGGAACATTTTCATCTTTTACATGTGTTTTCAGCCTTATCATATACGTCAACAACAATTTTCAAATAAATATTCCTACTCCCAACTTATACACATAAATTTTCATGGAGATATACAAACACTTGCATTGATCAAACTACTTAAAAACTTAAAATGACAATATCATTAATTAATCATATAAATTTGGGATGATGCTACGTACCACAAGATAATATACTTGAGAAACATGATTTAGATGAATAACAATATTAAAATTTATATGCATTAATGTATTCATCTTTATTTTACTTTATCTCTGATAAACTTCACTCAAAACTTACACACATAATTGTAAAGTTATGTGTTCAAACTCATAAAAGTGTCTAACTTAATAAAGTCGATATTGATAGTTGAGTTAGGCTTAAGAATACCAATTAATTTGTTTTTGCTAGATTATCTATTGATTATTTATTTAATAAAAGGGGCTACTTACCTATAAAGCATAGTCCAAGCCGAAAAATAAAAGAAGCAATATTTGATATAAAAATAAACATTTGATAAAAAAAAGCTAAAGAAAGCTCAACCAATTTTTGGCGAGACTGTCTGCAACCTTGTTGACTTCCCTATAAGCATGGTTCCCGATTCATCGTAGATGTTACAAATATTTTCTATAAGATACTTGTGGCTATGAATATTAGTGTATCCCTCGTGCATCAACTTAATCATAATCTTTGAGTCTGCGTACACTTGGATATTCCTAAAACCTATACTCCAATCAATCTTCAATCAGTGTATAATCCCCCAAAGTTAAGCTTCTGGAACATGACGTGGAGTAATTTTTACAACAAAACCAAATACAAAGCTTCCATCGTCTTTGAACTTTGTGAACTAATTTTAAATTATCCAATGTCTCGGACCACACCACGCTAAACCATACATACAACCTTTGTCTTGGATGTTAGTTAGCCATTAACCAATCTTGCCAATCTAAGATATCAAAAAAATGAGTCGTGATATGAGGGTTCAACAACTTTCATAATTGTCTCACCACCACTCTACAATCACGAAATGCATGCATATGGTCTTCACCACCATTCTGACATAATGGCCACATGTCAACATTAGTCATTTTCCTCCGACAACGTTTCTCATTAGTTAGGAGCGAGGCGCATGACTAAATTTCCATAACAAACATTGCGGGTATTTTTGGTTCAACTTCTAGGAGAATTAATTTTGAGTAAATTGATTATGTAAAATTGATTTTCGATGAAAGTGAGTTGAATGAAAAATGATTTATGTTTGAGTGTATTTATATTTATGTAAAAGTGGATTTATTAGTGAATTTAAGGCTAAAATCATTTGTAGAAGCCAAAAGCTACAAATATTAGAATTAGAGCCTGTTTGTTTTGGCTTTTCAGCATCAAAAAGTGATTCTACAATCCTCAAAAGTGAAAAATTGAGTTTTCAATGATGTTTGGTTTGATTTTTAAGAATTGTTTCTATCATCCAAAATCAATTATCCTTAAAGCTACAATTCCTAACTTTTGGATTTCCTAGAATCAATTCTACATTAAATTTAGGAGAACGTTAACCATTGCCCTTGACGCATTGGTTAAGAGAACATAAATAGAAATAAATTGTTGGAAATGATGAAAATTGTTGAACTCAACTTTCTAAAAGTCAAAAAGTTGCAATTTCTAATGCAAAACTACTATTTTTATTTTCCTTAACCATTGCCCTGAGAACATTGGTTAACAAGACCCTTAAATTTAATATTTTGATTATTATAACCTATTATTTTCCTTTATTGTCCTTTATCAATTCTCTTTCTTTGTAATTAATTTGATGAACCATATTTAATAAGAAAACTACCAAATTAGCCCCCCAAAAAATGTTTATGGTGATGAGTTACCAAGTTTTGGATTTTTTTTACGGTGTCCCCATTCAGATTTACTGTATTTTTCTTTTACCTTTCTTTTACGCTATATTTTATCTTTTTTTTGCAACTAATTTTAGTATTATTTAACTTAAATATATTTTATAAAAAATTATATAATATATGAACAAATATTTTGTAAAAAAATTAGTTTAATGATCGTATTTATTATGCTTTAAATTAATATATAAAAATTTTATTTATTTAAATTAAATAATATATCTACATTTAGTATTGATCTAGATATACATTCAACTATGCACATTTACTTGAATTTAGCTATGTCTATTTTAGTAATTATACATTCAAAATCGATTTTGATAAAAACTATCCAAACAACATTCAGCTTGTTTAATCAATTTTGCACATTATTGTATCCAAACATAAATCAATTTTCTCAAAATCAATTATGTCTAAAATCACTTTTGGCTCTATAGAATTGAAAGAAACACATGGTGAATTCTATAAGGACCACTCCATTCCAAATAAGATTAAAAATCTGACGCACTCAAGAGATTCATAAGCGGAAGATAAGGAGAAGGAACATCACTAGTCATACGCCAAGCTAAGCAATCATCGGCACTTAATTAATGGACAAGGAGGCATCAAAGTACTAATCACTTCTGTTACATGATGAGGCAACCAATTCTTAATATCATACTCATCATGAAGTCTCCAATTCCCTACAACATCAACATAATTAGCCACTGATCTATTAACTTCATGCATAGGCACTTGTCTTTCCACATAAGAAAACAATGGAAGATCATGAGGGCTCCATTTATCATTCCAAAATTCCACCAAATATCCATATCCAAGTCTCCAGGTAAACTCGTCTCAAGTCAGGTTCTTACAAAATACTAGTAATAGACTAGACCACATACTACAATTACTCGAGGCTAAAATTTAAGTAAGGCATTACTAGAGGTGCCTAACTTTTCATAATAATAATATTTCATGAAGATATTTGATTTGTCGGCTCAAAATCTTTTGCTCACAGTTAGATGTGGTAATATACCCGACCAATTTATAAGGACCTACGGTTTTGTATACGTTAAGACCAGGTCGGACTTTTTTTAAACAAAATAGACTACGGTTTTTTTTAGTAGTTTATATAGTTGAAAAGGTTAGACCACATACCGTAGAAAAATTCTTGTAGGCCTATTAGATAGACCTATTTAAATAAATACGAAGAATATGTATTATTATTATTAGTAGTAGTAATAGTATTATTATAAATTTTACACTTTAGATTAAATTATAAATTTGTTTTTTAGGTGATTAAATTATAAATTTGTTAATTTTTTTAATAATTAAATCTTATTAGTCATTATTAGTTTTTCGCAGATTTAAATATATTATTATAAATTAAAATTGAAATATCATACTATATATAAGTAAATTTTCTAAAATGTAATGTTAAATATACAAAGAAAGTTTAACTTCATTGGTCTATTAGTTAGTCAGTCTATTTAAACATTAATCAATTTACTTTTTTTTAAGTAAGTTATAAATCAAATTACTTGTTTAAATATGTTCATGTAAAATATATTTTTAAGCAAGCTAACAAATTATTTCAGACTTAAAAAATAACAAGACCTAGATCTAAAAGATAAGCTTATAATAATCTACAAATCAGACTCATCTCTAAAATTGTTTGGAAGACAAAGTTTAAACTTTGTTGGGTAGCACTTGAGTGATACTGTGGTTGGTGACATTGTGACATTGGCCAACCACAATGTCACAAGTGTCTTTCTTCTTTCTCTTTCATAATATTTTTTTGTTTCTTTGTACACATGTGACATTGTGGTTGGCCAATGTCACCAATCACATGTCACCCAAGTATTATTCAACTTGACTAACTCAGCACAACTTATTTTAAATCCTAAATCTTATAAACAAATTGAAGGAAATACTCACACAATAAACACAAAAGGTATTTCAACTTCTAACACATATCAAATGTTTCCACACATATAATCTAAGTTTTATCGAAATCTATCATCTAATTGTATTTGCAAAAACTAATATTTCACTTGAATCACTTCTACCTACAAAGATCAGAAAATTTGTCAAAAAACTACAGAAGATGAGAATTTTCTTTGAAATTATATATTAAAATAATAACAATATTATAATAATATAATTAATAATAGCCTCCTTAATTCACCACCAATTCCTTTTCCATTTACCAATGATGGCTCAACTGGTTTCCTCCTCCAAGGTAAGCTCCCCACCCTTTCCTCCTCCCTCACCACCACCACCACAATCACCTTCTCTATAATCTCTCTCTAACTCTAATGCAATTTTTCCTCTTCTAGATTCAATCCTTCTTCACAACATCATCACCTTAAAAACCCCAAAAACAAAGACATGAGCATTCCACAACCGCCGTTGATGTGGTCGCCAACTCATCCACCGTTCACTGTCTCCCAATGGCAAGAGCTAGAACACCAAGCTCTCATCTTCAAGTATCTCAAAGCTGGTTTATCTGTTCCTCCTGACCTTCTTTTACCTATTCGGAAAAGTCTTCAATTCATGTCTCATCCATCTCGTAAGAACCCAACAACGTTAATCTTCCTTATTTTGTCTCTATTTTGATTTACAGCTATAAAGTTTTGATTTTTGCGATTTTTGTTTCAGTGGGTTATTATGGAAAAAAAATTGACCCAGAACCAGGTAGGTGTAGAAGAACAGACGGCAAAAAATGGAGATGTGCTAGGGATGCTCATCCTGATTCTAAGTACTGTGACCGTCATATGATTCGACGTCGTTACCGTTCAAGAAAGCCTGTGGAATCTTCTTCTTCTTCTTCTTGTTCACAATCTTCATCTTCAGTTTCAGTTTCAGTTTCTACTACTACTTCTTCACAACAACTTGGTGCTGGTTCTAGTGGAAGTACTAGTACTGTTTCTGCTTCTGTTACTGCTACTTCAACTTTTCATACACTTCCTTTGCATACAAATGGTACTCGTGAAGGTTTAGGTTTCAATCTTGGGAACACCATACCCCACATGGACCCTATGCTTCTTCCTCTTCAGGGTTCTAAGAAACCTTATAGGTATGTTTCTTTTTTTGATTCATTTTGTTTTCAATAAGGCAACACTTTCTTATTTTGTATAACCCTTTGGTTCTGGGGGGAAGGGACCTCGTAATCCAGAGTTTGGTCGGGAGGTAAGTAAAGTCAGGCTAAGAATTGTTCCACTTAGGATTTGCTATTTTTTTGTTATTGTGTATTTGTGTTTGAATGGGGTATTTTTACTTTTTGATGTTTGATGTTTTTATTTGTTGTCTGTTCAATGTTTGTGTATTTGTTTTTAGGGGTGTTTTGCCTTGTGGGGTTTTGAGGAAATGATTGCCATGATTACTTGTGAAGTGTTATTATTATTGTTGTTCTTCCTTTTTGTTTACACAATTGATTTTATATCTTTATGTTAGATGGAAAACATGGTAGTTGTGATGTTAAGTTACATAACATGTGATGTGGATCCTTATCATGTGTGTGTGGGATGAGATTTGAGAGTAAGGTGCAAGTCATCTGGCCATAGTTTTGGAGTTAGGCTTGTACTTCATTTTGTTTTGACAAAGGCTTGTACTTTATTTTATTCAACTTGGTTTGTGTGAAGATGAAAGAATGCAGTAATAATTACTTAATCGGGTTTGACATGCTTTGGTAAAAGATTTTGTGGATTGAATTTAATTAGGTAATGCCGTGTATCAGCTAAAATTTGCTTAACTCTTGACTTCATTTTAACGTGAATTTCCTTTTTGATGGTCATTTGAAATCATGACTTGATATTCCAGGATTTTACTTGTTCAAATATTTTGTTGAAATCCTTTTCACATTTACTATTCGATACTTGGGCATGGTTCGCCTTTTCAGATGTGAGTGAACTAAGAGGGCATGATTTGATAAGATTGGAAATCAAGGGAATTATGGATGATTGTATAACTGAAACAATAACAAGAGAACTGATTTTTTGTGTGATAGAGTTAAAGCAATTAAGGAGAGGTAATTTCATGTTAGTCAACTAACCGACATTTGTCTTTGGTCTTAACCCTCTGGTTCCCAAGAGGAGAGGCTATGGTAGTCCGGAGTTTGGTCATAACTAGCCAACATCTAACCAGCATCTAACTGCTACTTGATGATTATCCAGAAACGGCGGTTCATAGCTTTGAGCTGGTGTTATGGGATAATAACATGTTGAAGGAATTATTTCTTTTTATATCTATTTGGGGATATAATTTTTTAATTCTAGGCCATCAGTTAGATGTCATGATATCTTTCATTATTATTTGAGGTCTTTCTTCTTCCTCCTACATGCATTCTTGTTTGACTGTTTATTATCTACTTTTACATGGAACACATTATAGTATTGGCTACAGCTACATAAGAAATGTTCAACGTGATCTAACAAGGCTACACGCTGTAGTGTTGTTGTAGCTGTTTTTTTTTTCCTTCATTTTCCTGGTCCATCAATGGACATCGTCATTGATACTACGTAGATGGCTATGAAATGAACACGCTGTAGTGGGAACTTTGTTTTGTTTTTTAAATTTAAAAAAGAAAAAAAGAGAAATGGAGCAAACATTATAGCAAGAGTTGTCTTTTGGTAATTTGAAGTAAGTGATTTTACTTTTTATAAGGAAATTACCAACAACTTGAGTGCATGATTGAAAATTACCAACAACTTCTGAAAATAGTGAAGAAAAAATTGCAAAAGACTACATATGGATCCTGATGTTTAAGAATGATGCCATGTAGCCATGAATTGAGTTGAATCATTAAGGCTTAAGGCAGTTTAGATGCTTCCTTAATCGACCTTCATAAAAATATTAATATCCATTTCATATTCGGATCCTACAAGTTACTGAAAACACTCAATAACAGGTTTGGACTGAACTCAGAAGCAGAGGAGAACAACCTCTTACAGAAGGATCTAGGAACTGTGAAGTATCAAGGGTATGACTTCACTTCAGATGGCATGTGGTATAATAACATGTCTCAGATTTCATCAAACACTGTTTCAGAATCAAGGAATGGTTCTTCCATGGTTGACAACTACAACTTCCAACAACGAACAACAAGAGAACCTGAGCTGTTTAACCTCGACGCTGCAAGGTCCAAGGAAATCGTCTTTAACGGCCAGCTAGGTAGTTTGAAACAAGAATATCCATCCTCTCAGTCTCTCTTCAGTGACTGGCAGTGGAAGAAAGATTTAGCCTCCTCTGCAATGGAGTACAGGCCAAGCAAGGATTTTAACACCAATCCAGATGTCAATGTTGATTGAAATGCTGCTACTTTATGAAAGCTTGCAATAAGTGTTCTTATCCTATGAAGTGTTGTCAACGTCATGGTTTAATTTCCAAGCTTCAATTTTCTTATTGTTCACTTGAAGGAGGAGTTATTATGCTTTCTATTTACACGTAAACTTTGTAGTATTTGGTTGTATTTTCCTTTTTCTTGATTTGTTGCATTTAGTTTGAATATTGTCTGTCTTTTATGATCAAAGTCTTGTGATTGTTAGACACATGGTGTGATGTGTGGTATTTGAGTATTCTGAGACAAGTAGTTAAAAAAAATGATGGTTAATTATTGCATGAATGATTGTGAATGAGTAGTAACATTCTAGTACATGTTTTGTGGATCCTTGATGGCTGAAAGTGGAGAGGCAAATGGTGTTTTTTTGCATTGGATTTTAGGTGGTTAAGATGGCAGTGAAGTGGTGCTTTCATATCATATCTACTTGGTTGGTTCAGGGATTATAAATGAGAAGTACAGTGGTTGTTGGCTTATTAATGTTTCAACTTTAGAGTTTGAGTTTTTCGAGGATTCAAGGCGGTGTTAATGAGGTTTTCTAACCACATTTTTGCTCTTCTTTCTTCTTGTTTTTTGTTCTTTACTCTTTTCTTGTCTTCATAGAATTTTTTAAACTATTTTTATCTCTTTCAATTTATTTTCCAAGAGAAGCCAAACAAGCATAAATATTTCTACAAAGAAAGATTAGTATTTTGTTTTGTATTATAATTCATTTAAGTTTTTTACATACAAACAAAGAAATGTTTAATATAATAATATTTTGTAAAAATTAATACTAGTATTCTACTTTACTAAATAATAATAAACTTTATTTTTCATTGAAAATTGTTTCTGTTTTGTTTGTGGTCTCTGACATGACATCAGCTATGTGTTCATGGCGACACACGTTAGCGTATTGTTGGAGGATGGTGCCACAGCCACATTGATTTGCCACATCAATGTAGCCACGTGGTGTTATAGCTCCAATTGATACCACATCATTACTTCAATGCGATTCTTCTTGTTATCATCTTCTGATAGCATGTGATTTTCATGGTGATGGAAAAAAAAGTCAACTAAGGAACATAAAATATGTTTACGAGTTGGGTTTCATCCGTTAAAAAGTAATTACCGAATAAAATATTATAATGTAGAACAAATCAAGACAAAATAATATATGACAAGTTTTTGATTTTGAACAATATTTTGTGGACAAGACTATTTTGGTATTTTTAAGCAATTTATCTTTGAGACAAAAGTTGTGTTGTAGTTTAAAAAAGAACAATGATTTTAGTTTTTGTTCTTTTTCTTGTTCCCAAGTTTGTCATGTCTCAGAAATATTTTACTATCAGATCAAATATTATACGAATGAAGTTGTTCTATGCTTTATTCTTGAAAAAATATAGACAGGCGCCTTTTTTTTATTTTTAGCTGATATGAGCACGTTTGTTTCTATTTTTAACTTCAGTCATTGCACACACATGCATATCATCATTCAATAATAAATTGTGTCTGTCTTTTTCGGGTTTTTTCTCATGAAACTCTACCTTGTGGTATGGATTTTGATATCAGTGGGACACAAACTCACAAAGTAATAACTAAGAGAACAATGGAGAATTTCTTTAAACACACACTAATTTTATTGACGAAGACTTGATGATTCAATATGGTACAAACATGTGCCTTTTATAGGCTTCTAATCTTAATGCATAAGAAAGTAAATGCAATTACTAGAATTTTCTAGCTAAGTAAATACCTAGATGGTGCTAGATTATTCCTATAGAG
>Ga0315915_1002455_pt1 | contig 23370 bp, 12 predicted proteins | sample MpolbnodulesMG_FD_207738 | JGI IMG/M metagenome (GOLD analysis project Ga0315915, IMG submission 207738) | Medicago polymorpha root nodule microbial communities from Los Angeles, California, United States - branched nodules | ecosystem: Host-associated > Plants > Roots > Nodule | place: USA...
CAAATTATAATCTATCGATCATTATTCTTTAGAAAATAGTCACCATCTTATTCCAATTTCCATTGCGAAAACACAAACGTAAAAATTTGAACAAGTCTAAATATGATTTTGTAGTTATAATTAAAATCGTCTATTTTTAATTTAAACAAAACGCCATGTGATACTATTTTATTTAAATTTGATAGAGCACATATCATCACAAAGAAGTATACATAACAAACAATATAGAGCAGGAAATATAAAACACTACAGTTTTATAGTGGTAATCAGTAAAGTAGGGTTTTCTTTTTCCAACTCTGTTGTGTAATTCTGTTATAACTATTCTTTAAGAAATGTAGGAGATGGCAACTCCATCATCGCAGCCATTGGAAGAACATTATTGATTAATGAAGGTAATACACAGCAATCAATTATAGCATTTTTTTTAATTAATTAAATAAATGTTTATTTCTTTATTTAAAATCTCAATCCTTGGATGTTTGTTTGCCACATGTCTTGCATCCAAACTTTAAATGGACTAAATTGAGTATACCCGAACTCAATAATTTGATGAGTTAACTTACAAACAAGAACAAAGGAACTATAAAAAAAAAAAAATTATTTGTAGTAAATGGAGTTTTTCAGAAATAAAAAATTAAAAAAAAATTTGTAAATAGAATGAAGTTTGTCCATGAGTTTTCAATACCTTACCCTCTATTGCTTCCAAAACAAGAGGGGACCAACCAATAATGATTTCCATGATATAGTTGTGGATGCAATCCCTTCTCATTCTCAGTGGTCTTACATTTTATTACTTCATACAAATTATGTATTTTAAAATTTTGTTTTCTGAAAACTCTCAATAATCCGAATTTCAAATTTTTTGAGAGTTTAAAAGAATGTAAACTGTAATTGAAAAAGTTATATGTAGTTATAGTAATCTTTAATAAACAATATTGAGAGATGGGTTAGCCAGTTTCTAAAATACGCAAACTCTTCTTTTCCTTATGGACTATTCCAAGTCTCACATCTTAGAATATTCAATATTGGATACCCCACAAGTTCCTATCAGATTTATGTAATGCTTAGATGATTTTGCAGAAACTTATAGATCATTTTCAACGAAATTTCCCTTAAAACTATTGACCCGTTCCACACTGGAAAACACAGGGCAGATTGCATGTGTTTGCATCTTTATAACACAACCATTTCTGTTGTGGTTGTCACTAAGTGTAAACAACAATGAGAATTACCTTACTTTCATTTTTTTCCTTCCTTCTCTGCTACTACTTCATTTATATCACTTTCCAAATCCCCGTTGCCTCAGCCGAATGTCTTAAAGATCAACAATCATTGCTACTCCAATTAAAGACGAGTCTCATGTTCAAGCCAGAAAGTTCTAACAAGCTGAAGTTATGGAATTCAAGCACTGAGTGCTGTGAATGGACTGGTGTAGCTTGTGACAGCAAGGGATTTGTTATTGGCCTTGATCTGAGTGAAGAATCAATTTCTGGTGGATTTGATAATAGAAGTAGTCTTTTTAGTCTTCAACATCTTCAAAAATTGAACTTGGCTGCTAACAATTTCAATTCTGTTATTCCATCAGGATTCAACAAGTTGATGATGTTGAGTTATCTGAGTTTGTCATATGCTAGCTTTGTTGGACAGATTCCTATAGAGATTTCTCAGCTTACAAGGTTGGTTACTTTTGACATCTCTTCTCAAAGCTATTAAATAGGACAAGGGCTGAAACTTGAGAAACCAAATCTACAGAAATTAGTCCAAAATCTGACCAGTCTTAGGAAGCTGTATCTAGATGGTGTAAGTATAAAAGCTCAGGGACAAGAATGGAGCAATGCTTTGTTACCGCTGCGTAACCTCCAAGTATTGAGTATGTCTTATTGTGATCTATCAGGACCCCTTGATTCTTCCCTAACAAGACTAAAGAACCTACCAGTCATTATTCTTGATGGGAACATTTTCCAATTTCAAAAGACTAACCACCCTCAGTCTTGCATCTTGTGGATTGACTGGTAAATTTCCAAAAACCATCTTTCAAATTGGAACCTTGTCATTTATTGACTTATCCTTCAACTACAATCTCCATGGTTCGTTTCCGGAATTTCCGCCGGGTGGATCTCTCCAAACCTTAAGGGTAAGTGACACAAGCTTCTCTGGAGCATTTCCATACTCTAAAGGTAACATGAGGCATTTATCTGAATTGGATCTTTCAAATTGTAAATTTAATGGGACACTTCCCAATTCACTGTCAAACCTTACAGAACTTGGTTACTTGGATTTGTCATCCAATAGTTTCACAGGTCCAATGTCATCATTTAGCATGGCCAAAGATCTCACCCACCTAGACCTTTCTCATAATCGTTTGAGTGGTGAAATTTCAAAATATTCTCACTTTGAAGGACTACACAATCTTGTCAGCATTGACTTGCGTGATAATTCTATCGATGGGAGCATTCCTTCATCCCATTTTGCACTCGCCTCACCACAGAAGATTCAGCTTTCATCCAACCAGTTTAATAAATTTGACGAATTCATAAACGTATCTTCCAGCTCCGTTCACTTTCTGTCCTCGATCTTTCCTCTAACAGGTTGAATGGATTGCTGCAGTTAGATGAGCTTTTGGAGCTAAGAAATTTTAACTTTCCTCGATCTTTCATACAACAACATATCGTTCAATGTGAATGTTGAATATTCTGATCATACTTCCTTTTCAAATATTAGTACTCTAAAGTTGGCATCCTGCAACCTGAAAACTTTCCTTAGTTTCTTGAGAAACAAATCCACATTGGACATTCTTGATCTTTCACATAATCAAATTCGAGGAAAAGTACCCAACTGGATTTGGAAGCTACAAAATCTTCAAAGCCTTAATGTTTCTCACAACATGCTCACTGATTTGGAAGGACCTTTGCAAAACCTCACGTCCAACTTGGTAGCCCTTGACCTTCATAACAACCAACTGAAAGGGCTAATACCAGTTTTTTCTAAATATGTTTCCTATTTGGATTACTCAATGAACAAATTTGGTTCTGTTATCCCACACGATATTGGCAACTACCTGTCTCATACAACATTTCTCTCTCTTTCCAACAATACTCTACATGGCAGTATCCCTAATTCCATTTGCAATGCTTGGAATATTGAAGTGCTTGACATTTCAATTAATAACATTTCTGCAACGATCCCCTCATGTCTAATTAAAATGACACAAAACCTTGTGGTATTAAATATGAGGAAGAACAATCTCATTGACACTATCTCTGATGTGTTTTCACCTTCTTATGCTCTAAGGACTCTTGATCTCTAAAAAAATAAGATAGATGGACAGATTCCAAAATCTCTTGCTAATTGTTCAACACTAGAAGTGTTAGACATTGCAAATAACAACATCGTTGACAGATTTCCATGTTTCTTGAAGAACATATCCACACCGAATGTCTAGCGACCGATGACACTTGGAATATGCTTCAGATAATTGATGTAGCATTTAACAACTTTAGTGGAAAACTGCCTGAAAAATGCTTCACAAGGTGGGAGGCAATGATGTCGGATAAAAACCAAATTGATTTGAAGGTAAATCACATCCAATTTGAGGTTCTTCAATATGGTCAGATATATTATCAGGATTCAGTGACAGTTACAAATAAAGGTCAACAACTGGAGTTTGTTAAAATACTAACAATCTTCACTTCAATCGACTTCTCATCCAATCATTTTGAAGGACCAATACCAGAGGTGCTGATGGACTTCAAAGCACTTTATGTTCTCAACTTTTCAAACAATCGTTTCTCAGGTGATATCCCATCTTCTATAGGGAACTTGAAACAGTTAGAGTCCTTGGACTTCTCAAATAACTATTTCGTTGGTCAAATTCCTATGCAGCTCAAAAGCTTGTCCTTCCTTTCTTATTTGAACCTCTCATTTAATCATTTGGTGGGGATAATCCCAACAGGTACTCAACTTCAGTCATTTCCAGCTTCTTTTGAAGGAAATGATGGATTGTATGGACCTCCGTTGACTGAAAAAACAGATGGCAAAAGGAAGGATGAGCTGCATCCTCAACTTTCATGTGGAAGGCTATCTTGTTCAGCTTACTGGAATTTTTTAAGTTTAGAGTTGGGAGCTGTTTTTGGTCTCGCAATTGTGTTTGGTCCTCTCATGTTTTGGAAGCAATGGAGGATAAGGTATTGGAAACTTGTTGATAAATTCTTTGCTGGATCTTTTCAAGGATTCAAAAATGAAAGGCATCCAAAAATGAAAACAGTGAAAGATAAAATCAAGCTTGATTTTTGGACCAAAATCAAGGTAATTGTAACAGTGAAAAGTGAAAACAGTGAAAGTATAAAATGATTCTTATTGTTGTTTACTGAGACTGTTTCCAGTGTGGAACATTTGCTATGAAGCACGGAGACCTCTGGGAGTAGGTGTGACGCGGCGTCCGACACGCGTCGGTGTCCGACACTCCTATGACACGTGTCGAACCGGTGTCTTAAATTATTGTTTTTTTCTTTACTTTGACACTCTTAAGATCGGTGTCTGACACCTATATAACACTCATATCTGCCGTGTCGGACAACTCACACAAATATCTAAAACAATTTTTTCTCTGTCTTGCTTCCACACACCATAGATACAAGAGTTACATATGTTTTGAGAAATGTTGATCAATTAGGGGTTATAGACATTATAGTTGATTATATCATTTTTTAGCTTTTTTAATAGTAGATGAATAAATAAAGGTCAAATACTATGATATTTTGTTCTAGAACTTTTTCTAATGAAATAAATTGCTCAATTTAGATGTTTATATATGTATGTTAATTTTCATTTTAGACCGTCTTTAAATAAATTAACATATATGTAGCAGTGTCGGTGTCCTATAAATTTTACATTAATAGCGTTGTTGACGTGTCCGTTTCAGTATCGTGTCAGGCCGAGTCCATGCTTAATAGAACATTTGTGTAACTCATTTATTGATGTAGATTATGGGAAACTTTCATAGCTGGACCCATATATCTGACAGGGTATTGTGGGACCCATAAGATCTTTTTTTATCTGTGGATGGCATACAGACACCGAATAGAAGATTGTTCATTTTGTAGGGTCATAACAGTGATGTTCAACAACGAGTCAAACAATGTCTGATGATATTAATGTCTTTTTTCTTGAAAAATAATGATATTAAAGTTAAGTTTAAAATTAGTCATGTCGAAATTTCTCATACAATTTTAGTCTCTTCCACACTGGAAAACACAATATTAGAATTTCTCAGCATTCATATCACTCTGATGCCTCTGGAAAATGTCTTGTTTATCAAAAATCATTACTGCACAATCTCACATTTAAGCTAGAAAGTTCTACCAAACTGAACTTGGGGATTTCAAGCATTGCTTGATGTGAATGGACTGATCAAAGTAGAGAATATATCTCTGGTGGATTTGCACACTCAAGTAGTTTTTTTTTTTTTTTATATCCAAAATCTGCACAAACTGAATTTGGCTGATAACAATTTCTATTCTTTCATTCGATTCAGCAAGTTGAAGTTAACTTATTTGGCCAGATTTGTGGGACATATTCCAATAAGATATCTCTACAGAAACGAAAAATTTGAACAAGTCTAAATATGATTTCGTAGTTATAACTAAAATCGTCTATTTTTAATTTAAAGAAAACGCCATGTGATACTATTTTATTTAAATTAGATAGAGCACACATCATCACAAAGAAGTATACATAACAAACAATATAGAGCAGCGTTTTCCATTCCCAACTCTTGTATAATTCTGTTTATTTTTCTTTAAGAACATGAAGGAGATGGCAACTCCATCATTGCAGCCAATGGAAGAATATAATTGATTAATGAAGATAATACAAAGCAATCAATTGAAGCATTTTCTAAGAGAATTAAATCACTCTGTAATACAAAACATTTTAGAATTAATGTCAATTTTTTTATGCAATCTATATAACAGAAATGAAATGCCATGGCAATAAGGCATTCCATAAACAATACTGCAGTGTCATGGTAACATCGTTTATATGATTCATTGGCTTTGTAAAATCCATTTCATGGTCAATAAAATATTCTTTATCTTAAACAAGTCCTTGTATTATATACATTCAACTGCAACTTTTACAATGCATTAATCATGTTTAATTTGATCGGCAACACCATGACACTGAATAGAATGTATATTGTTGGAACATTAGCAAAATATAGTGGAAAGTTGGAAAGAATAAATACCTTGGTAAGAGCTAGGGTTGGTATGACTTAAAAATGTCCCACATTGGAGAGACATACAACCTAGAAAGTGTTTATATAAGTGGAGGTGACCTCCAAAGGTGTGTCCTTGGGGTGCCTATACTTTTGTGAACGGGTGAGTGCTACCTACTTTTTTTTTACTCAAACCCAGCCGGACGACGGCGTTGCACGTGTGAACACGTATGATGCCGCATGCAACGCCGCCATGCGGTTGGGCTTGCATCAAAAAAGATTTTTATTTTTTTTTTGGTTAGGTAGCCTAGTGGCTAGAATTCACCTTATAAAGTGAATAAGTGGGGTGTCCGGGGTTCGAACCCAGGCCCCTGCATATAATAATGCATTGTCCTATCAACTGAGTTATGTTCACGGGACAAAGAAATATATTTTTTGTCACTAGAAAATGTTAAATTAATTTTAGTTAATTTAATCATTAAGTTGGCTTACACTAACAAAAAAAATCATTAAGTTGGCTTAATCCACAAGCTAACTTAATCCTTAGTCTTTCTTCCTTTCTTTTACTCCTTCTGTCCATTTGGTTTCAAATGGTCTTTGTACCATATAGAATGGTTTAATCGAACGATGAAACCATATTTGAGGGTGTTATTTCTCGAACGATTACTTACGGTGCAGTACATAATCGAACAGGTGAACTTGGATGTTTTATTCTCGAGGCGGCGGGGTTGTTAGTCTACCTTGCACAAACTCAGGTAGTGCCGCGAAACATCTTAAAGAAAGCGACCTAGTCGTGACTCAACCCGTTAATATCTTCAGTGGTAATTTCGATTTTGATAAAATGTATTTTTCTGAACTCGAAAACATCTCATATACTATTATGATGGATAAACTTTTACCTCTAAAGCTTGCATTAGTGTAATAATTATGTTCATTATATATATATATATACACTAGACCTACACCCGTGCGACGCACGGGTTGGTTCTGATGTAATATCTAATACTATGTCATGATTCACTATTCATGAAAATATTAATGTTGTTGGTTATATTGAACTTATAGTCGATGAGAAACATAAACAACAAAAAACATTTAAAATCTAAGTAGATACAAATTATTACACATTTCTAAAAACTTCTCTGTAAACCACATTTGATGTAACAATATCATCATCACCATCTTCATAATTATCACTATCTTCAAACCTTTTCTTGAGGTCATCTTGAAATTGCAACATATAATTGATCATATGAGAATATTGGTGTTGGGAGATATACTCCGACATGATTAAATGATTGTCCTTGACTTTTATTAATTGTTATTGCAACCTTGATTCTCATTGAAAACTCTTCCTTGACATATGAGTTATGTCTCCCTCTCTTCCACATATCACTTTATCATGATTCAGTTTCTCTCTCTGATTTATTTTTCTTCCCTTTTTTTCCCTCTTTCTCCTTTCCATTTATTGATCATTTGTTTTTCTCCCACTCTTCGTCCATTATTTTTCATTTCTACACATCTCCAAATATTTGTTCTTAGAGAGTTAGGATTTGAGGATAATTTTCTTTATTTCATTGGTTTGTTTCTCATCCATCTTTCTCTTCAAATTAGAGGCACATTATGATCTATAAAATATTTTGTTAGTGGCATAATTGGATATATGCATGAATGTTATAACTGATCTCACTGAGCGTTAATACCATATGCCCTTGGTAAAATTAAGTCATTTTTGGTAGAAAAAATAACATCTACTAAAATTCTTGTGTATTGAAATTAGAAGACTAAATGAGTTGAATGTTAAATTGATTGGAAGTGGAATGAATATTGAAAAGAAATTAACCTCTGCCTGCACGGGTTTTGTAAAGCTTCGTATATAACAATGAAATTTACTATATTCTTACTTTTAAAGTTATATTCAATATTATGCTATCAAACCACCTCAAAAAGCAACAAAAACAAAAGATGGACTACAATAAAAAAGACAAATCAAAAGAACAAATATATACAAAGGTCTGCACCAAAAAATTGGTCCTAACCGCAAAGGTTGTTAAATATATAAAAATGAAAAGGAAAAGAAACTGCTATGTGGTAATCGAAAGGAAAAAAAATAATGAAAAGGAACTGCTATGTGGTAACCGAAAGAAAAAATAATAATAAAAATGAACTGTTATGTGGTAATTGAAAGATATAATAATAATGAAAATGAACTGCTATAAAAAAAAGGAATTGCAATGACGTTAATGACTTTAAAAAATGAACTTTCCATGTGCTACCTAATTCAATTCCTTGCAAACCTTATTTTTCATAAAAATTAATTAGGCCCGCCAAAAAGGGTGGGGTTATGGTTATTAAGTTCAATCGCATGATGGTAAGAAATGATTTAGAGATTGTGAGATTGAAAGAAATAGGACCCAAGATTTGTGTTGAATGCATAAGATTGAGGCAATCACATGTGATGAAAATCATCAGTGTTGTGGTGGTAAAAGTTGTGAATTGGAAGCACGTTCAATCCCCAACATGATTTTTTTTCATGATCGATCCCGAACATGATTTTTTTTTATGAAAGAAGGGAAAAAATTGGGTGTAGAAAAAAGTAGGGATTATCAACTACATCGTATTATATCGCTTTTAACGACAATATCGCTTTTAGCTATATGGTTCTTCCTGATGTCAAACATGCACACCATCAAAATAAAAGACAATATTACCAAACAAAAAATAATTGATAGGGAATAGATTGAAATAAGAAGCAGATTTGAATTCTTCAACCATCGAAAAAAGAAAACCAACAAATTAGAGTTCATGAGCGAGACAATATTCAGGATTTGGGGATGACACGACTTACAAAAAAAAATAAAAGAGAAGGTGCATGATTAAGTAAATTAATATTAGCCCTTAGATGAAACCAAAATCAAAGGATGAGATTTGGTGTCAACGGATCCATTGATACCTGTTGTCAACGGATCGTAACTTATATTTCATATGCACGACGCCACCGTCCGGTTGAGCTTGGGTAAAAAAAGAAATATATTTTTTGTCACTTGAAAATGTTAAATTTTAAATTGGGCTTGTGTAAAAAAAGAAATATATTTTTTGTCACTTGAAAATGTTAAATTAATTTTAGTTAATGTAATCATTAATTTGGCTTAATTTGTAAGCTAACTTAATCCTGAGTCTTTCTTCCTTTCTTCTACTCCTTCTGTCCATTTGTTTCGAGTAGTCTTCGTACCATATATAGTGGTTTAAGAGAACGATTAAATCATATTTGAGGGTATTATTTCTTGAACGATTACTTATGGTGCAATACGTAATCAAACAAGTGAACTGAGCTGTTTTATCCTCGAGGCGGCGCGGTTGTTAGTCTACCTTGCACAAACTCAAGTAGTGTCGTGAAACGTCGTCTTAAAGAAATTGTGACCTGGTTGTGACTCAACCCGGTAATATCTTTGATGGTAATTTCGATTTTCTTAAAAGGTATTTTTCTGAACTCAAAAACATCTCATATACTATTATGATGGATAAACTTCTACCTCTAAAGCTTGCATTAGTGTAATAATTATGTTCATTTTGCCTTTACAAATTTGGAAGAACAAAACTGGAAATCACAAGGATTGGGTTAGACCTTCAAAATGTAAAACATAATAATTGGATGTCTTAATTTACAAATAAGACTAAAAAAGTATATCATTAGGTAGATAATTTTATGAATGTTTATGTCAAATGGTATAAATATCTAGCTGACAATCAGAAAATCAAATTAAAAAAAATTGTTTTACCAAATAGGAAGTGAAGTTATTATTTTTTGTAGATATAAGCCCTTGTTTTCAGTTTTCAGTTTGACTATGATGTTTATCGTTATAAATCAACTTATATGTTTTTATTTCGAATAAAACACTATCACCACAATTACCAATGACCCTATTTAATTTAAACTTCATAGAATGTGTCTACAAATTTATAATAAATATCATCACACAAATGACTAAACACAAAGTACAACTTAGTCGAAACAGAAAACATTATTTTGATAATTATCACAATCCCTTGCATTAATATATTTATCACCACCTTAAAATTCTGTATGTATGTCCTTTATCAGTTACATATTCAAAATGCATCCTCCGGAAAATCAAACTAAGAATTTTGTCTACAAGTTTCCAATAACTTACTCTCCATTTCTTCCAAAACAATAGGGGAACGATGATGATTCCGAGTCCAAAAACACATCCCAACTCCACACTTAAAAAATTCCAGTCAATTGAACAAGCTAGCCTTTCACATGCTGGCCGTAGGTGCAACTCATCCTGCTTTTTACCATTTGGTGTTTCATTCAATGGAGGACCATATAGCCCTTCGTTTCCTTCAAATGAAGAAGCCTGAAATGACTGAAGTTGAGTACCTGTTGGGATCTTCCCAACCAAATGATTGAAGGAAAGGTTCAAATAAGAAAGGAAGGACAAGCTTGAAAGCTGCACAGGAATTTCACCAACCAATGAGTTATTTGAGAGATCCAATGACTCCAACTGTTTCAGGTTTCCAATAGTTGATGGGATTTCACCAGAGATACCATTGTTCGAAAAGTTGAGAACATGGATTGCTTTGAATTCCATCAGCACCTCTGGTATTGATCCTTCAAAATGATTGGATGAGAAATCAATGGCTGTAAAGATTGTTAGAATTTTAACAAACTTTATCTCTTGACCTTTAGTAGAAACAGTCACACTGTCCTGATAATATGAGAAGGATGACGTCCCCCCTATGTGAATAAAGTCTAACACAACATGATCTTCATTGTGCATCATTTTTTCCCATGTTGTGAAGAATTTTTCTGGTAGTTTTCCGTTGAAATTGTTGAAAGCAATGTCTACAATTTGAATTATTTTCCAAGGCCTATTTGCTTGTGAATGTGAGCATTCTATGGAACCATGCAATTTGTTGTTCCGTAAAACCAAGACACTAAGTGTTGGTATGTTTTTCAGAAAGCATGGGAAGCCACCAAAAATTTGATTTGATCCAATGTCGAATACCTTTAATGATGAGCAGTGGGAGAGAGACTTGGGAATTGGCCCATGGAAGAGATTTCCATGGAAGTTCAAAGTGTTTACAACACAAGAAGTTGGAAACATATCTGGAATGGGGCCAGTGATATTGTTCGATCTCAAATTTAATGCCTCAAGGCTACTAGTCATTGTGATTAAACATGGAGAAATTGTTCCAGAAATGTTGTTGAAGGAAATATCAAGAACTTGAAGATCTAAAGCTTTGCAGAGGGAATGAGGGACGTTTCCTTGTAAATTATTATTTGAAAGAGATAGATAAACTGTGGAAGACAGATAATTACCAATATCATGTGGGATAATAGAAAATTTGTTGTTTGAGTAATCCAAATATTTAACAGATGTTGGAAAAATAGGTATTGATCCTTGTAGTTGGTTGTTATGAAGGTCAATAACAAGAATGTTTGAAGTAAGATTTTGCCATGAACCTTCCAATTCTGTGAGAAAATTGTGTGAAATATTAAGCCATTGAAGATTTTGTAGTTTCCAAATCCAATTGGGAACTACTCCTTCAATCTGGTTAGCTGAAAGGTCTAGAACGAACGATGTTGATTGGTTCATCAAGAAGCTAGGGAAAATTTTCAAGTTGCAGGATGCCAAATGTAAACTGATAATATGGGGAGAGGAAGTAGGATCAACATTTACATCGTTCACATTGATTGATATGTTGTTGTATGAAAGGTCTAGTCTTATTAAATTTCTAAGCTCCAAAAACTCCTCTAGCTGTAGTGTCCCATTCATCCTGTTAAAGGAAAGATCTAGGGAAGAAAGTGAATGGAGCTGAAATATAGGAGTTGGAAAATGGCCTGATATATTATTGTTATATAATTCAAGGTATTCCAATACAGAGGATGTCACATTTATGAATTCTTCAAATTTATCAAACTGGTTGGATGTAAGAGAAATCTGCTTTAATGATGGGAGTGTAAATAGGTATGAAGGAATTGTACCACTTAAATCATTATTGGAAAGTTCTAGGTAGTTAAGGTGTGTGAGGTTTGACATTGAATTGGGAAGTGTTCCATACCATTGACAGTTAGAAAGATCTAATAGGACTAAGTTTGTCATGTTTCCAATAGTGTGTGGAAGTGCTCCAGAGAAGCTTGTGTTACTCACTCTAATGCTATGAAAAGATTTACTATGTGAGTTGTCTGGAAAATAACCATGGAGATCGGGGTTGTCAGATAAGTCAATAAATGACAGTGTTCTAATTTGAAAGATCTTTTGTGGAAATGTACCATTCAATCCACAATTTTTAAGATTGAGGGTGGTTAGGTTTTTAAAATTGGCGAATGTTTCTGGCACTGGGTATGAAAAATTGTTCTCACCAAGAATAATGACTGATAGGTTCTCTAGTTTTGAAAGGGAAAAATCAAGAGGTCCTGATAGACTACAATTATACATGCTCAACTCTTGCAAGTCCAGAAGCGGCAACAAAGCATTGCACCATTCATGTCCCCAAGATGCTATACTTATACCATCTAGATACAGTTGTCTAATATTGGTGAGATTTTGGATAAGCATTTGTAGATTTGAGATTTTAAGTTTCGGTGGTGGTTTTGATGAGTAGAACTGGTTGAAAATGAGAGAGAAGTCGAAATGGTAGAAAGGAAAAGAGATATCAAGAGTAACCAACCTTGTAAGCTGGGAAATCTCGATTGGAATCTCCCCCCGAAATCCAGCATATGACAAATTCAGATAAGTCAACTTCTCCAATTTGTTGAATCCTGATGGAATCTGAGAATTGAAGTTGTTATGAGCCAAGTTCAATTTTTGGAGATGTTGGAAATTGAAAAGGGTGCTTGAGTTGTCGAATCCACTATCGATATACTCTCCACTCAGGTCAAGGCCAATGACATATCCCTCATTGTCACAAGTAACACCACTCCAGTTGCAACAAGCAGTGCTTCTATTCCACAATATTAGTTTGGTGGAATTTTCAGGATGAAATGTGAGGTTGTTTTTTAATTGAAGCAATAATGATTGTTGATCCTCAAGGCATTTGGCAGAGGCAAGAGAGGTCTGGAAAGTGATATAAATGAAGTAGTAGTAGAGAAGGAAGGAAAACTGTGAAAGTAATGTAATTGATCTCATTGTTGATTAATTACTTTGAGTGACAACAGCACAAATGGTTTGTTTTATAAAGTTTCAGAAATATGCATACATACACAATATGTCATGTATTTTGCAGTGTGAAACAGGCTAAAAGTTTTAAGAGAAATTTCGTGGAATATGACCCATATAAATTTTCTATCAATGAAATTTCGTGTATCTGACCATATTTTTGTTTTCTCGTTCTCACTTACGTGTCTAATTACATCTCTAATCTATCAATGAATAAGAATTCATCATGATGCATTGAAGTTATCCACTTTCCATATTAAGCATCGTCTTTTTGGATCGTCCATTGTGGATTAGAAAAATGTTACCTTAAAAAGGGCAAGAGATCATTGAATGTCTTTGTACAGCCATGCTATGATGTGTGTCACCAGCCAAATGATAGGAAAGTTCATTGGATTTGTAGCAAAGGCTTGTAAAATAGCATCTAATGAAAAATAGTAAAAGCATTTTACCATTGTAGGAGATTGGAATAAAAAAACCTCTAATTCAACCAATTTCAACAAGCGTGAATAAGTGAGAATAAACAACTGATTAATGAAGCACTATTGTTCAACAAGTTTGAGTTAGACGTCTCATAGGGTCATGTTAATTTGTGCCTTAAGGGCACATGTTTAACATCCTAAAAAGAGCAATTTTACATTGGAAAACATATATGTTAACTTTTAAGAAAATGAAAGCATAACTTTTGATACGTGTATTTCTATAATAAGTTCTTTAACATAGGCCCTTGAAGGCGCACAAGTTATCATTTGCTGTTCTATAATTATCACAATCACTAACACTAATGTTATCAATAAGGATGGAAATAGGCTGGGCAGAGTTAGTTTTGTCTGACTTAATACTGGCCTGTTTAAAAAGTCCTAGACCTAAGCCTAGCTTGTAGTCTGCTATTGGCATATTTTTAGGTTCAAGCACTCCGGTCTTTCGAAAAGTTTGGTATGACCTGGTGTCGAAATAAGTAATATTTTCTATGGTTAAATATGCTAACCAGCTACTATGCCAATAACTTTAAGCTTTATTTTGATGTTAACAGTGACATTTTATAGATTCTTTTTTGGGTGGTGGCAGGGGTTTGAACTCCGGACCTTGCATATTTTATGCATTGTCATGCCAACTGAGCTAAGCTCACGAGGACATAGAATTTGATTATATATATGATATTTCAATTCTAGTTTATAATGATACGTTTAAATAGGAAGAGCGCAATAAATTATCCACTTTTACAGTTATGCAAAAAAGTATACAATTTTTTCGTCTTATTTTGATAATAGAAAGCAAAAAAGGATACAAATTATTATACAATAAATCTATGATGCATAGGTATGGGTAAGGTTTTCAAAATCGAGACTTTACTTCAGGTCGAAAGAGAATAGTAAAATCGAGACTCGTAAAATCGCAATCAAAATCGAAGGATTTTACTCAACTCCTTTTGTACAATCCATATAAGAAATCGTAAAATCACAATCAAAATCGAAGAATTTTACCAAAAAAAAATACTAAATATATGTTATAAATGATATATAGTCATAAATAATTTAGTTTATAAGAAATCATAAAATCGCAATCAAAATCGATGGATTTAGCCTATTTTAGGATTTATTGTGGATTTGAGTCGTTGAAGTTGAAGAAAGTCGCAAAATCCTGAATTTTAGGATTTAAGTCGGGATTTTGACAACAATGAATACGGGTACGAAATACAACCAAATTTATAATTGAAGGTACAAAGTATGTTAATATAAAATATAAAAATCATTGTTGGAGTGAATTACTATCGTTGTTGTTGTAAAAACATATGCTGAGAAAAAAAATCAATTATAATAGTATAATACTATTCGTATTCTAACCATGTGTTTGCAACACTTCTATAATCATCATATGCTTCAAGAATTTACTATTTTTGTCCACCGCCTCCACTATTTTCATTAAAAGCAAGAGACATAATTGAAATACAATAAAAAAAAAAATTCCTCTAAAAAAATACTTTATGCTATTTTTCCACTCAATCAGACAAGTAAAAAAGAGTACTGATCGATATATACGCTACGAGTACCATACGTGTACTCGATATTGTTTGGCACCTGGTACGGCTATTTCACCATTTTATAACTGCACCCCTGCTTCGGAGATATAAATTGAGAATGAAAATGTAAATGGAAGAGATTCAAGAAGTATGACTAATCTGCTGTTGATAATTCTTCGAAAATATTGGTTTTCTTACATGTGTTTAGAACGAGGTGAACCATCAAAATATGTAGAACAAAGTTAGCTACCCTTTAAAAGACTTAAAGCCAACCGCTAGACCTTTGCCTTCACTGCCCGTCAGCGTTATTATTATAGTGATTCAATCAAGCTTCTCTTGAGAATTATCTTGATCTATTGGTTACTTGAGGAACTTGGATTTTTAGGACCTTTGTTACAGTCAATTTAATGTTACATATCCCAATTTATTGTCTAAAACCACACAAATCAGTTACAGAGATTTGTCGGATATCAACTTCACTGGTTCTATGCCAACATTTGGCATGGCCAAAAAATTGCAAACCTTTCAGAGAATGGCTCAACTGGTGCAATTACATGGTCTTTTCATTTTGAAGGAATGCAAAATCTTGCTAGCATTGACTTGAATTATAATTCTACAAGTGGTTATTGCAAACGATATATCTTTCGTTCAACAAGTTTACAAACGTGTCTTCATCTGTGTTGAGCGCCCTTGCATTTTTAGCAAGAACTCTCTATCAAGGCATGAATCAAGGTCTTTCTTGAGAAACATGTATCTCCATCCTGACCCTTATAGATCTTTCACATAACCATATTCAAAGAATAGTTCCCAATTGAATTTGGAAACGACAAACTCTTGGAAAGACCTTTGCAAAATTTTATATCTAACACGATGTTCATTGATATGCATTGCAACCAACTGATAGTACAATATCTGTTTTTGTTAAATATATTTCATATTTGGATTACTCAGTGAACAAATTTTGGTATAGTTCATTAATGTGGTATATTAACACAAATTGAATATTCTAAGGTTAAACTTTTTCAATATTGATCAAACCAAACCTATTTTCTATTAAGTAATATTTCCCATTATTTATATTGAAACTTCATGTTTCTGCAACTTAATGGAGAAATTTCTCTTACAATTTGTTCTCTTTCCATACTGAAAAACACAGGGGTAGTAGATTGTGTCTGCAACTTTACAGCACAACCATTTGTGTTGTGTGGTTGTCTGATCATTCACTGAGTAAACAAACAACAGTGAGAATGCCATTGGTTTAATTACTTTCTTGTATTCTCTGTTATTACCGCATAGTGCATATATATAAGTAAAAAACTTGATAAACTTTTAGCAAGTGTACTAAAAATTACCGAAGTAATAAAATAATTCGTATCCACAAGGACTATTTAATTTCGACTTGGCAATGGCAGGATGCACAGGGCAATTGTTTTGATTCAATTTCATAAACAAATAGCTAAATATAGATAAAAGTGGTAAGGAATTTTTAGGAAATATGATCATGTTTGTCAAATCCCTTGTCTCTTGCTGTTTGGTAAATTGAAACTATCCTCTACAATAACTTTTCTAGTTTTACGACAAATCAACAAAATAACTCCGATCAATCTCTTGATTCAAAGTTCTCTTTTAAGGTTACGACCCCCTAATTAATCTCTTAGGCGAGTCTGTAACCGTCAAAGGACTGACTTGAACATTAATTTATATGTCATGACATAACAATCCAATATCTTTAATCCGTTAGATTGAATAGAATTACTAGATCAAATTCAACAACTATGGCTAGTAGTCAATTGAGATTTAAGTTCATTTCATATTTGATCAAGATACAAAAAGCATTAAGCATAAGTAATTATGAATAAGGATTAGAATTGTAATTGCATTGAATAAAGTTTATATAATCACATGGTTCAAACCAACTTGATACAAGTTCATCTAAGACCTAATCAATGGAAACTTAGCTACTCATGGCTAAAACAAAATTATCTAAATTAAAAGAAGACAGCATTACATGAAATAGGACCAACTAATAGTTGGATTGTGAGCCACAACTAGATTCTGAGTTCCTTGCTTCACAATATGCCTTCTAGATCTTGAAAATTCGAACCTTTGTTCAGAAATGGAGTTTTGCTTTTATAGATAGGGTTCTGGGCGTGTAAGATCGTGTCACGCTGTCTTAAAATTGTGCTACAATGCTCCAACAAATTCAAATTTCCTGATTTGGCGCTGACAAAATTGAGTCACGATGCTACAAATCGTGCCACAATTACTAGGTCAGTAGCAAATGCTCCAAACTGAGCTGAATATCGTGCCACAATGCTACAAATCGTGACACGATCCTTCTAGAACAGAACCATTGATTTTCTTCATTTCTTCAGCTCCAAATTGTCCAACACGCTAAAGACTTGACTAAAATTCATAATAAATGGATTAAGTAAACATTATATAACAACATGTCATCTTCTTTGTTTCCTTTTTATTATTTTTATTGGTTTATTAAGCTTTTCTTTGTGTTTCTAGTTTATTTATGATATTTATAGTTATAAATCAACTTATATATTTTAATTTCGAATGAAACACTATCACCACAGTTCCAAATATAATTGTTTTATTTAAACTTTATAGAATGTTTCTTCAATGCTATAATGCATATCATCACACACAAAGGAGTAAACACAAAGTACAACTTAAATGGAAATAGAAAACATTATTTTAATAATTATCACAATCCTTAGCACTAATGTAAATATCACCACCTTAAAACTGTGTATGTTTGTCCTTTATCAGTAACATATTCAAGATACATCCTTGAAAAGATCCAGCAAAGAGTTTTGTCCACAAGTTTCAAATACTTTACCCTCCATTGCTTCCAAAACATTATGGGACAAATGACTATTCCGAATCCAAACACAAATCCCAGTTCTACACTTATAAAATTCCAGTCAATTGAACAAGTAAGCCTTCCACATGCTGGTTGTGGATGCAAGTCATGCCTTTTACCATCTAGTCTTACAGTCAATGGAGGACCATATAGTCCATCATTACCTTCAAATGAAGATGCTTCAAATGACTGAAGTTGGGTACCTGTTGGGATCATCCCAACAAAATGATTGAAGGAGAGGTTCAAATAAGAAAGGAATGACATGCTTGCTAGCTGCACAGGAATTTCACCAACCAATGAGTTATTTGAGAGGTCCAGGGACTCCAACTGTTTCAGGTTCCCAATAGTTGATGGAATTTCACCAGAGAGAGCATTGTTTGAAAAGTTGAGAGCATAGATTGCTTTGAAGTCCATTAGAACCTCTGGTATTGGTCCTTCAAAATGATTGGACGAGAAGTCAATGGTTGTAAATATTGTTAGAATTTTAACCAACTCCATTTGTCGACCTTTATTGGAAACTGTTGCACTATCCTGGTAATATGATAATAATGAATCCCCTGTGTGGACAAAGTCTGATACATTATCATTTTCTTCATGCATCATTCTTTCCCATGCTGTGAAATATTTTTCAGGTAGCTTCCCATTAAAATTGTTGAAAGCAATATCAACAATTTGAATCATCTTCCAAGGCTTATTTTCGAGTGAATGTGAACATTCTATTGAACCATGCAATATGTTGTTCCGCAAAACCAAAACACTAAGTGATGGTATGTTTTTCAAAAAGCATGGAAAGCCACCAAAAATTTGATTTGATCCAATGTCCAATACTTTTAATGAAGAGCAATGGAAGAGAGACTTAGGAATTGGCCCATGTAAGAGATTTCCATGGAAGTTCAAAGTGCTTATACCACAAGAAGTTGGAAACATATCTGGTATGGGGCCAGTGAGATTGTTCTTTCTCAAATTTAATGCCTCAAGGGTACTAGTCATTGTCATTAAACATGGAGAAATTGTTCCAGAAATGTTGTTGTACGAAATATCAAGCACTAGAAGTTGCAAAGCATCACAGAGGGAATCGGGGATGCTTCCCTGTAAATTATTTTGTGAAAGAGAGAGAAAATAAGTGGAAGACAGATAATTACCAATATCTTGTGGGATAGTAGAGCTAAATTTATTCCTTGAGTAATCTAAATATGCAGCATGTTTAGAAAAAAAAGGTATTGGCCCTTGTAGTTGGTTGTTATGAAGATCAACCCAGTATAAATATGTGGAAGCTAGATTTTCTAGAGGTCCTTCCATTTCTGTGAGAAAATTGTGAGAAATATTCAGCTGTTCAAGAGTTAGTGTCCAAATCCAATTGGGCACTACTCCTTGAATTTGGTTAGCTGAAAGGTCTAGTTGGAATAACTTTGATTGGTTCATCAAGAAATTAGGGAAAGTTTTCAAGTTGCAGGTTGCCAATTCTAGACGTGTAATATTGGGAAAGAAAGTATGATGAACATTTGCATCACCATTGATTGATATGTTGTTATATGAAAGGTTTAGTGCACTTAAATTTCTAAGCTCCAAAAGTTTATCTAGATGCAGTGACCCATTCAACCTGTTAGAGGAAAGATCGAGGACAGAAAGTGAACGAAGTAGGAAGATAGATGTTGGAACAGACCCTGCTAGATTATTTCTACTTAAATCAAGGGTGTTAATTACAGAGGAGGACACATTTATGAATTCTTCAAATTTACTAAACTGGTTGGATGAAAGCTGAATCTTTTGCAGTAACGCGAGTGTAAATAGGGATGACGGAATTGGACCACTTAATTGATTTTTAGAAAGGTCTAGGTGGGTAAGACTTTTGGCCTTGCAAAATGATGGCATTGGACCTGTGAGGCTGTTAAATGACAAATCTATGTATCTAAGTTTTGTAAGGTTTGAGAATAAATTGGGAAGTGGTCCATTAAGTTTACTATTAGAAAGATCCAGTTCAGATAAGTTCCTCATGTTACTAATGGTGTGTGGAATTGATCCCGAGAAGTTTGTGTTACCTACCCTAAAGGTATGGATAGATACATTCAATGGAAATTCTGGAAATGAACCATTGAGATTTTTGTTTAACGTCAAGTCAATAAATGACAATGTTCCCATTTGGAAGATCTTATGCGGAAATGTATCAGTCAATCCACAAGCTGCAAGACTAAGGGTTGTCAAATTTCTTAAATTGGAAAATGTTTCAGGCACCGGGGAAGAAAAATTGTTTCCATCAAGAATAATGATCGATAGATTCTCTAGTCTTGACAGAGATGAATCAAGGGGCCCTGTTAAATTGCAGTTAGACATGGTCAGTTCTTCTAGACCACGCAACGGCAACAAAGCATTGCTCCATTCATGCCCTTGGGATGTTATAATTACACCATCCAGATTCAACTGCCTAATACTGGTGAGATTTAGGACAAGGTTTTTCAGATTTGGGTTTTCAAGTTTCAGCCCTTGTCCTAATAAATAGCTGCTAGGAGAAGAGAGATCAAGAGTAACCAACCTTTTGAGCTGAGAAATCTCTACAGGAATTTGCCCCACAAAGCTAGCATATGACAAATTGAGATATGTCAACTTCTCCAACTTGTTGAATCCTGATGGAATGGAAGAATTGAAATAGTTATCAGCCAAATTCAGTTTCTGGAGATGTTGCAAACTGAAAAGACTGCTTGAATCGTTAAATCCACCATGGATATCTTCGTCACTAAGGTCAAGGCCAATAACATGTCCCTCAATGTCACATGTAACACCACTCCAATTGCAGAAAGCAGTGCTTTTATTCCACAATATTAGTTTGGTGGAATATTCAGGATCGAATGTGAGATTGTTTTTTAATTGAAGCAACAATGATTGTTGATCCTCAAGACATTTGGTAGAGGCATGAGCGATATATATGAAGTAGTAGCAGAGAAGGAATGAAACTAATATAATTTTCATTCCTCTCATTCTAATTAATTACTCTCGGACACAATTTCAGTTTGATATATATGATGTATGTGATAAATGGTGGTATTATATAGTTGAAATTTTACTCTTCCCCATGGTACAATAGTATAAGAGAAGTTTCGTTGAAGAAGAGCAGTGTGGTCACTCACAATGACTTCCAAGTCTTTCCAAGACGACATACACCTCATCAATTTGGATAGTAATAATTAAGGCTCTTATGGTTTCAAGTATGAAAATAAATCTTTTTGCAAATATTTTATGATGTAATTTATTATTGATATTATCATTTATTATTTTATGACCGAGTTCATTTCCATTTCGTGTCAACTGCAAGGAAATAATCTCAAGTGGAGAAACACTTGTAAGGAAACATCAATTGGCCCATAGCATGACCATAAAACCTCATCTTCCATATCCCATGAAGAAACGGTTGCCAAGTTGAATTACTAAAATACTAACAAGTTATTGAAGAATAAATCAAATTTATCCATACTTCACGTTGTAGGATTGAAATTTTCTATGAGAACTAAAGTTAATATAAGTCTTTAGTACGGAATCCACCGATAATTATGTTCGGGAGACTGGGGCGGCGGGAGAAACAACAAGCACAAATATTTTAGGACCACAACAGAGGGAGACACCACATCTCAAAATTTATCTATTCATAAAGGATGTGGGACTTAAGCACTCACTTGAAACCAAACAAATTACATACATCATGTGATATTTATGTGCTTTTTATTGTGGATTTCATTATTCGAACTAGGCTTTTAACCTTGTTTTCTCTTTGTTATTTGTTGTTTTATGTTTGGGACGTTAATATGAGTATTGTTTGGGAATCCGTATGATTTTCTCTCATTTTAAATAATTGCTTCTAGTTGTTTCTATTTTCAAAAGTTTCCTTGTGGAACCGGCCAAAAGTTTAAAAGAAATTTCTTGCAAAAGCAACAAAGCAAACTTTATCATAAAGTAAACTTCATCTTTTAACATAAAGTAAACTTTATCATAACTTGACCCATAAATCCTTTTTCTTTTATTGGCCATTTTTTCTTTGGAAAATTTGAATCACTCAGTGAAAACAATGACCCTACTATTTGGAATAATTCTTATATGAACACATGTTTGAACAAAAAATTTAGACACACTCGCACAGAATAAAATTTGAAGAAAAATAATAAATAAATATTAAGCATTTTTTAAACATTTATATGATATGTATTTTTTTTGAGTGTGACTAAATAATGTGTTCAAATATGTGTCCCTGCAAAAATTGCTCACAATTTTGAAGTTCTATAAACGATGACTTCCAACCCTTGCTTCGGTGAATCCAACCACATTTTTGTTTTCCATTCTCACTTGGTTTTAATTGCATTTCTAACATTGACTAAGAATTCATTATGATGGAGTAAACTCGTGTTTACAAAATCACTTTTACTATGAAGCATAATCTTTGTGGGTCCTCCATTGTCCCTAAGAAAAATGTTTCCTTGAAAAGTGCAAGACTGCTTTGAATGTCTTTTACAGCTAAATGATAACATATAGGAAAGTTCATTTCAATTTCATGGTAACACAATGGAAAAATAGCATCTAGTGGAAATAATTCAGAAAAGGGATTGGCTATGATTTGGCATTCGGAAATGTTATTCATGTCAAAAGATCATTGATTAATGAAGGTGATACGTAGGAATTGTTGGAACATTAGTGTGATGTTGGAAAATAAATTGGAAGATTAAACACTAAGTAATTATTCTTTGATCTAATGTTGTGTGGATTGAAAAAATAGAGTGTGGGGTCCCACATAAAATAGAACTCACACATTAGTAGTGTTTAAATTGTGCTATTTAATTTTAAATACTTGATAATGATAAAATAATAGTAATTATTATTTTATTTGAGAATATCACTTCGCATAAATTTAGCTTATGGTCGTTGTGATAAGAATAAGAATTTAATTGAATTTCTTATATTTCCTTCATTCAAATTCAATAGTTTGTTTCTTTCACTTTTGTGGATTTGTTTCTTTTGATCCTATCCACAAATGTTGTTGAACTGATTAATGGATAAATTCCATTTTAATCTTATCCATTAGAGTAACTATTGTCGC
>Ga0315915_1002456_pt1 | contig 23369 bp, 11 predicted proteins | sample MpolbnodulesMG_FD_207738 | JGI IMG/M metagenome (GOLD analysis project Ga0315915, IMG submission 207738) | Medicago polymorpha root nodule microbial communities from Los Angeles, California, United States - branched nodules | ecosystem: Host-associated > Plants > Roots > Nodule | place: USA...
TCCCTTCATTGAATAATACATAAATAGGGGCAGCTAGCCCTATATCCTAGTAGCTGGCAGACAGCTTTCATTAGTACTAAGATAAGATTGGTGACTCATTATAATCTAACGGTCACCTCTAGACAAAGACAAAACATAAGGATAGACATTGGGAATATAGACTTCTTTTGGAACATTCTTCTATCATGCCTCCTAGTGCTTTTTAACAGCCAAGTTGGCTACATGATAATCATTCAAGTGTTTGGGCCTTGCTGTCTTGCGTTTAGGCCTAAAGCGTGGTGTAGGTAAATCATCCTCTTCTAGTTCATCAGCTTAGGTCATAACAATAGAGCTAGTAGAATTGACCTTACTGTAGAAGCCCTTTAAGAAATTACTGTGATGGTCTCGTATGATACCTCCACAAGCCGAGGTGGGCAACCATATCATTGAAAAATGGTAACGACATGGGACATTGAAGCACAATCACTTTTACACCAATGCTTATGGAAGACACTTTTTTTTTCATAAGCATTAGTGTAGGAGTGACTGTGCTTCGGTAGCAATTCTTATGGAAGACATTATAGTGTATCTTGTATTTGTGAGGAGACCAAACCAAAGTTTGACATGGTGTTTGTGTTTGGTTATATGGAAACAAATATTTAGTTCGATGAATTAATTTTAGTAGAATATAAAGTGAGCTATATTTGAATATAAAAAAATGAGTTGAACCATAAATGTAATTGTAAATATCATGTTTTTTTGTCAAATCGACATAACCCAAAAATTATGGAACTGAATAAAAGATTGGTTTTGATTTCCTTAGTAAAATGATCCAAAACTTAACAAAGAAAAAACTAGATATTAAATAGAGTTAATTAAGGATGAGGATATGAAAACAAGAGGTAGAAAATAAAAGATAAAGAAGTGATTACGGAAGGAGAAAGAAAAATAAAATAGAGGAGAGTAAATATATGAAGGAGTGAGGAAGATTGAATGAAGAGTGCAATGGATTGGGTAGCGAAGTAGTTATTTATAGAAGACAAGTAATTATTGTATGAATAACTACTGGTTTACTTGTTTTTCATATTGAAAAGTGAATGAATTATTGGTAGGTAGCTACTATTACTGATATAACTTTTTGGTACTGTTTTTACATTTTGCCAATGGTTTTTGATAGTGGTTTATCTTATGCTTACTTTGAAAGGTGGTTTTTGTTGTACAATCTCTCATGTTCTTTCATGTGTTTTTTTTTTTTTTTAGCAAATAGGCAATTACCTCCTTAAAATTATAAGTTTCGTCAATTACCGTCTTGACATTAACAAAACTTCAATTACCCCCTCTAAAATTGCACAATGCTAATCAATTTACCCCCTCCGTCAAATCCTTATGTTAGTCAACATGACGTTTTACAAATACATCTTTTAACCTCGAACTTGAAAATTTATATTTTTCAATTTCCCTTATCCTTGGATCTTAATAAAGTCAAGACACATTGGCCAAAATTGATATATTTGTAGGCACCTTTGAAAAATATAGAATCGGTTAACTAGCAGATTATATTACGCTTGGAAAAAAGAAATCTGAATATTTATTTATTGTATCAAAGAATAAATGAATTAACATGAAGAACGTTACAAGTAAAACCGATTGAATAGGCCTAGGAAAGAAGAAAAATATTAAATCTAAAAGTATTGTTTCAATAGGAACACAGAGTAATTAGGATGCAGTACATTTTGTTGGAAGACCTTGAGGAAATTTTTTGATGTCACTGCAATAATTGTAAATCATATATTTTTTCTGAACCTCACTCAATCTCACTCAAGCATTAGATGAAGCTGAATCTGCATTGAAATTCCTGTATGATGCAGTGAATGGAGCGTTTGCCCAATCTGTCTTGACAAGACCACCTCTTGTTGCCCAATCATCAGCATTCCATAGACTTGAGTATAACCTCATTGGTTGATTCTTTGGAAATGCAACTACTTTTGATTCCATATTCTTGAATTCTCTTATTGGTGTTCCATCTATAGAAAAACTGCATTCAATTAAACACATGTTCATCAATAATCAATACATCGTGTAGAATTGATTTTTTTCAAGGAATTTTATATCTATCAAACACCGATACATGTTTAACATCTTTTGAGTCAAGTATAAGAAAAAAATATATAAATTTTTAAGTTCAATGGGCATTTTACATATAAGTGTAAAACTTCAGGAGGGTATTTGCAAAACGTCATGTTGACTAACAAAAAAATTTGACGGAGGGGGTAAATTGATTAACGTTATGCAATTTCAGGGGGTAATTGAAGTTTTGTTTATATCAGGGAGGTAATTGACGAAACTTATAATTTCAAGTGGATAATTGCATATTTACTCTTTTTTTTTGTTTTGAAATGCTTGAATTGTGAACTATAACTATATGTTCTTTTCCTATTATACAAGAAAGATAGAAAGAAAATATGGGAAGGCATTATTAGGTGGTTAGGTGAGGAAATTATGGTAAATGATGTTGGAGTCAAGTTTGGATATTTTCTAAGGAAAATGCTATTTCTCTAGAAAAATAGTATCAAGAATTTTTCCAGACACAATCGGTAAGTTTTAACTGCATGATTTATTTGTTCACTTCCTATTTTTCAGTCACACCTTCTTGAATTATGACAAATAGTGCATTGTGATTGGCTGCTCTTTATTATTGAAGAATTTTTGATGTTATTTTTCTAGAGATATAGCACTGCTCATTTTCTAAAGATAAAAATGCTCCTCTCTCCATCGTATGTATGTATGTATGTCTAATAAATGTACTTAACAATATTTAATCAATGATTATGAATGTTTAGCTTATATTTGCAGGCCAATCTATATGTTTTGGGGTAGCACTTCGGTGGCTTTGGGTGCCTTCAGTGGCGGAGCCAGGAAAAATAGTTTGGATGGGTCATTAAAAGTTTGACTTAAAAGCTCGGGTACTTTGAAAAAATAAATTACATAGTTTACTACTGTTATAAATTACGAATCTTTTTTTATAGTACAACTGTTAACTTGACGAATTTTCAGTTGACAGGACAATATATATAAAGGAAATTTGGAACCCCAAAAAAGTTAGAAGGTATGTACCTCCGCAACCCAACCAAGTATAAGCATGACAAAAATCACATATATCACTATTAGAACTGCTGAAAACCCAAACCGTTGAAAAATTGTTTAAAAACTCGTAAAATAGACCTATGATTTTTAATTTTTTAATTTTCTAGGTGGGCCACTACACCAATTAATGAGAATTTAGTTGCATGTAAAACATTGAGGAAGCCTAACATGTTATAGTTGAATTAATAAGATGATTACGTAAACACAATTGAGGAAGCCTAACATGTTATAGTTGAATTTATAAGATGAGTGTTGTTGAAAGGGATGATGTTCCAAGATGTTGTTATGAACTTGGTCATACTACCCTACCAACTGACATATTTATATTGAGAGGGCAGTAAGATCAAGTTCAAAACAACCTCTTCGTGTTTAGATCCTCAAGATAAGTGTTTATGGTTCTTTATTGAGTTTTACAACAAATGAACCAAACATGCCTATTTATAGAAGTTTTTATGCGTCGTGGACTACTGAAATTGGCAATGCAGCCTTAACCACACAAAATTGCATGCAACGACAGTTAACTGCAGTTGCGCTCTGAAAACAAAGACAAAACACAATTTTTGACGGAATTGTTGTTTTTTCTCATTAAAACTTTCATTCGATCATTCATACATTCGTTCAATCATTCATGCAAATCATTTATAAAAGAAACGAAAAAAATATTGAAGTCATTCATTCAATAATAGAAGAAACGATAAAGTCATTCATTTACATCCAATTTAAAACCAAAATCATTCAAATTACATGAACAAGAACTAATAATAAAGTCATGGTGTCATGCCCTGCCTCCTCAATCACGTCCTCATTCTGGTCACCAAATATGTAGTGGCTGGCAAGCTTGCAGTCATAACCCTGCTTATAACATCACGATATGAAAAGTGTACCAATCGTTTACCAAGTAATAAAGTGATAAGTAGAGTATCGTTTCCACATGGATTGTCCTTTCGTCCAAAACATTCTCGTTACTTATTTTTATAAGTTGACGGTATAAAAGTTAAGGGTTAAAAAGACTTGCAATTTTTATCTGTTTGCAACAGAGCAAGTTTACATGTTTTGGTTGCAGAAAAGTAACCAGCGGTTAAGATTCTTCGAATCCCCTTGTATATGTATTGTTGGATAATAAGTAATAGTATGTCGTGTTTATTTATCTTAGGTAGACTATACAAGTGATGAGGTCGTTGGGACGTTACTAACCTACTTTTGTCTATCCCTCTGATGGCTAACTGCACCTACTGATCGCACGGTGATCCTTACGTGCGGGGTCTTGCTAATTCAAAGGTAATTGAAACATAAACTTTATATTGGCTTTCCAGCGTTTCCCAAGGCAGCGAAGACTAAGGTTCCCTTAGGTCTGCCCATCTATGAATCTTAGGACACTCATAGCTCACTATCTCTAAGCTTTCTTAGTAGTTCTACAAACAGACAGCCCTAATATACGTCTACCTGACTAAGGGTTTCAAGAGAATGGTTCTATTAGGTTACAACTTATTTCGGACAGCTAGACACTTGTTTCCCTAATTACTAACCAGTTAATCCCTAGCTTCGGTAAGGCACCACCCGACTCAATGGGCATCATCCACTAAATACCTACGTCTAGGGTCAACAATTATTCCAGTATCTTTGGCTAGTTAATAATCACTTACTTCCTAGATAGATAGTTATCAGTAAATGGATATAAATATCAAGATATAAACATCCCGTTAGTGATAGCAATGTTAGGCCCTCTCACAACCTAGGTACCTAATCTAGGGTTGCACCTCTCGCAAAAATAAACTACTTCCTAATAAAACTTAATAGTGAACAAAATAATAAATAAAATAAATGACATGTTATATTAAATAAATATTCAACAAAAATATACAGAGGTTCATCTTAGAACTCTAACCTAAAAAAATTTAGTTACACATGGTAACTAAAATCAAATTACTAAAGATAAAAACATACCCTGGAAAATCAAGGAGAAGATATAAACTCTCCCGAAGCTCCAAAGTTGCCTTCCTCTTGAACGGACACAGTTCTGAACGAGAAATTCTAAATGAGGAAGGGTGGTATTTATAGTGAGAGTTTCTACGTGGGTTTGGGGTAAAAGTGTGGGCTTTACCCAAAACGGAAGCAGGAAATGACAGTTGCGCCCTGACTTTTTGTATGCACGAGACGCATAGAAAATGCCCTAAGCGCATGAGAGTAGAGCAATTTTCATGCCCTAGGCACATGGATTGCAAAATTCATGCCCTAGACATTTTTCCATGCCCTTGGCGTATTTTGTCTCTCTTCTGAGCCCAATCTCCGATTTTCCGTCATTTTTAGGTCTTCGTCTTCAAATAACTTGCCTCGGTACTTTGGGAATAGAATTCCTCCCATTTGCAAGTCTTATGAGGCCTCTTGAATCTATATTCTTGTTTCTTGAATCTTCACAATTCTTCGGATGTTCTTAATTTGCCGATTTGCATGATTTCTTCGTGAATTACTTCAAAAACCCCCTAAAATTGCTATGTTTCGGGAAAACTAGAATTACAGACTCAGATATAGAAAACATTACAAAAGTCCCGAAATCATAGGCAATCCTTCTAATACTCCTCCTTTTTGCTGCTAAAACCTAATGAAAATAACTGAAAAACATGTTAAGAATAACGTAAAATGGTCTGTCATCAATGTTATTCGGCTGTCGAATCACCATGCAACCCCTCTTCGTCATGTTAATGCAACTTCTAATGATACTCAGTGAATAAAGAACATCTCTAGCATAGTGATGCTCATTTATAACGTCCTCATTAGCCTGTCTTAGAGGATCTCTCGCGATAACAACGCCACATCCCTTAGTACGTACTGACATGTATCTAGCACTACCCAACCCCACTCATCTTGAGATATGATGTGCACACAGAATTCCAAGAAACCTTGAACTATCTAGGATAAACCACAAACATGCACAAATGATAGATGTCTAGGGATGTCTTCACCCTATCTAGGATAAACCACAAACATGCACAAACCTCTTCATCCACTCACGGAAGTAGCAGTATACCCTCCATCGGTCTCACATAATCCATCCAAAATACCACCATATCTCCTCGAATGTCTGGACTTCCCCATGCTTACCGTATGGGCTAAATATCACACCTTCCATGTCCAGACAATCAAAGATCACTCGGTACGACTACAGTGTAGCGTGACCCTTCCTAAGAATGATCTTAAGAACGAACCGTACAACGCGTGGCAAGTCAAGGGTATAGTGTGGATTATCCTTAAATGACTAGAAATGAGAATGAACACTTAAAATTAAAAAGTTAAATTAATATAAACAAGAATAAACACTTGAAAATTAAAAAAAAAATAGAAACGAGAATAAACACTTGAAAAACGAAAATAAACACTTAAAAATTAAAATATTAAATGGATAGAAACGTGAATAAACACTTACATCAACATCATTTCAGATCTTGAGAGCAATATGATATTCGAATGAGGGGAGCAAAGATACATTTAAAGGCCCTCTAGGATAAGAATCATGTGTTGGTGGTGTTGGGGGTACCATGGTGTCATGCTGCTCAGGTTGAACCTCTTCATCATGCTCGGGATGGTACTAATAGTACTGATTATGAGTATCATGATGGTAATGTTGCTCAATAGGCTCTTATAACTACTCTTTATCCATATGTTAGTGATATTGTGTAGGATCAACCACATGCATCCGACCCGTATGCAAGCCATCTACCCCATTAGGGTTTCTATGCCCCCTCTGTTTAGTAAGGTTGCCTCCACTCTTTATCTACAAGTGTTGTTCGTCATTGTCTCCTTGCCTAGTACGCACCTATGTGGGTGTCATCCATATCTACACAACAAAAAACAATGAAAAAAATCAATGAAAAACTCATTTAGGAATTTCATAAAACACTTGGAGTGAAAAGTGCATATTCTTGGTTCATTGTGTTATTTCAAGTTTTAAACTACCACATTGAACTTAAACCTAGTTTAAACAATATTCTCATTGTATTCTTGGCTCATTGCTATTTTGGTATAAGTCAAAATGCAACGATGGTTAACTGTCGCTTGGAAAAGCGAACAACTGTTAAATGTCGTTTGAGACTGAACGACTATTAAATATCAATGGGGGTATTAAGGTAATTTTGAGGTGCGTGAGAAAAAATTTAAAAGCTTAAAGATCAATTTCAATATTGTTTCAAGCTAGGTCGACATAATGACCAAAGCCCAAACCATTGTCTAACCCACACTTGACATATTGCATTGTTGCATGAGATACACCTAACCTTATTGCATGATGTGCACTTGGCTTATTGCATGTGTTTATCTTGACACTTTGCATGTTGCGTGCTATATTTTGACACTTGTGTTCTCGCATGAAAGCCTTTTAATTTTTCTTCTCCTATAAATATGAGTTCATAGTGTACTTATTGAATCATTCAAGTATTAGAAATCAAAGAGTGTGTTTTTGTTAATAAGAGTGACTCAATTCTTTCTAGTCCTAATCCATTTATCAGGCATAAGAATCTTAAAAGGCAGCAAATAGCAAAAAAGGCAAAGCGGACAAGGACAAGCGATAGAGACTTGAAGTCAAAAAGGTGTGTGCCTCACTGATGGGTGATAATTTGGTTGAATGGGTAAATCTTCCTCTAGAACTATGGTTAGTTATATCAAAAAATATGAATACTACAATTGATGTTATTCGATTTCGTAGTATTTGTAATTTATTGCGCTCTATTCTCCCCCTTCCTCTTCAATCTCCCTCTTACAGACTTCGCACTCTAGATGACAAATTTTGGCAACTCGTCCAAACTAAAATATACCGTCTAGAACCATTAATACCAACCTGTTCTTCTAATTCTATTTCTAATAAAGGGTGGATCATAAAGGTTGAAGAATCAAAATCTGGAAAACTTCGTCACTTAGATGTCTTGACTAACGCATCCATAACACACACATACCCATTCAACGTGTTAGATTTCATGAACTTGCGAGTAAGAGAATTGTTCCAAGCATATAATTTTTATTCTTCTAAATATGTATGTCATTGGACTACATTTCAGCCTGGTAATGATGTTAATAAAGTTGTTTTGTTTCCCGTTGAGGGTCGTGGTCAAATGGCATTTGTCCTTAATAAAGACAAAAAAATGCGTGTTTGCAATGTTGGATATAACAATTTGATAATAGTAGTAGGGGATGGTAATAGAGTATATGATGATTTAATTCTCTATATGGGGAAGGTTTATGTTGTGGATACAAATGGAATTATTTTTCGGATTAATTGTTCATCCTTTGCGTTGGTTCAGTCGTCACCCCCATTAAATAGTGGTGGTAAAAAGAAGTATTTGGTGGAATCAAATGGAAGACTCTTTGTTGTCGATATGTATTATGAAAGAAAAAGATTGAATGCTTACGATTCAAACATTGATACCAGTGTTTTAATTGTTGATAACGATTTAAGTAGATGGCTCCATGTATCAGACTTGGGTGATGATCAGTTTGTGTTAGGCAAAGACTCAAACTTTTCATTATCAGCTAAAGACTATTATGGATTTGAAAGAAATTGCATTTACTTTCATTGTAGAAATAAGATTGTTTGTATCAGCCTGAACAATTCTGAAATTAAGTATGTTGATCATATTTCATGGCTTTGCCCAACTTTGTTCAATTTTAATGGTTGTCACTAGTATTAAAGGTACCAATCTAAACTTATTGATCAGTTGCTCCACATCAATATCATCATCTTCAATGGTTACATCAGACCTTGATAAACAGGTTATAGAGTTCGAGTATTTCAATGACAAATTGTTAGCGGATCAATTGGATTTCCATAGTCTCATCAACCAGGACTTGATCAAGTAGGAGTCACTTGATTGAATGATAAAATGAGTGATATTGTTCTACATTTTAATCTTAAACATGTACTTGGTGTCAATGTCAATTTCATACTTCTATAATAAAGTTATTTTGTGGTTGCACAATGTTTAATCATCAATTACATTTTTTTGCTTTTTTTTTTATAGAGAAAACTAGTTAATTTCATTAAAAATTAAAGGATCGATACAATACTGAAATGTTAAAATAAAATTGGGAAGTGGAGTTATTTATGGCCACATTTGCAAGTTTATGAGAGATATTGCAAATGAAAGATAAAAATATCTTTATAGCTAGTTAAATGTCATTCCGTTTGGCGAATGATACTTGTTTACAGGTGTGTGCTACTGCATTTGTTTTATTTTTGTTTAGATTATATGAATGTTAGTAAGTTTGTAATATTAGGACGTATCAAATCATATTAGTGACAAAAACTAAGGGATACGATGACATGCTTATCATTTATCACCCTTAAATTCTTTTTACCAAACCATGACCCATTTAATCCTTAGGCATTTAAGAGAATTGACTTGAATTAAGGTTTGATTCTCTTTCAATGCTAAATAGTAATAAACTCTTGCATTTTCACAAGACGCGCAATAAGTTGTGTGTTGCATTATCCCTGTGAGTTTAACTCAGTTGGTAGGGATATTGCATTTTATATGCAGGGGCCAGGGTTCGAACCCCGAACACTCCACTTCTCCACAATTAAATTGTGTGAGCTCTAGCCACTAGGCTATTTGACAAAAAAAAAAAGTTGTGTGTTGCATTATATTTGTTTGAAATATCAATTTTGAGATTGACAAATGTAGTTTTTGTTTTGACACTTGTTGTTGATATGTATAAGAAATAAAAGAAAAATTGCCAAATAGTTTACTAACGGCGAGCATCAAGGCCGACCATGTGCAAGTGCATCAAGGCCCTTGACACATGGTCTCAAACTTAAAAGGGCCTTAAAATTTGGAGGAAAAAAAAAGGATAAAAAAACTTGTACCTGTGGACAATATCCGTCATTAAATGTCAATTTTCCGTAGGTAAAACTCTAGTTTCAACTATTTCACTGTTAGTTATAAATTGTCCGTAGATAAATGTCTATTTATCTGTGGGTAAAAGTCATGTTTGAACTATTGTTCTTATATTTGACTAGAACGTAGATGTTTTTCACTTTTAAGTGGTGTTGATTTTTTTCAATAGTTTTTTAAATTAAAATTGTCAAGATTACACTGGGGCTTCCGAATTATCGAAGACGGCCATGGCAAACATGACATGTGCAAAAAAAAAAAAAAACTCTTTTTACTATATTTTAACATAGTGGTGTCTTTTCCCTTAAAAAAACATAGTGGTGCCTTTGGTGGTAGAATTAGTTTTAACATTTCTTGTAACTTGTTTTTTAGAGACATTGTATATGACTTTTTTATTTGTAAACTCTTATCAAGTTTGATTTTTCTCTCTCTTTTATGTTTCTTTCTTTGTCTCTCTCTATCTCTCTTTTTTTTACTCTGGGGTAAATTGTGTGTTATCATGTGGTTATTTTGAAATTGTGAACCAACGACAACTTGTCATGTGTATCATAGATTAATATCATCAATGAAAACTTGTATTGTGTATATGGTTTATTCTAATTAGTGATAACTTGTTTTGTGTATCATAATTATTTTTAAAATTTTGGATTAGTGACTCACTTGAAATTGGTGTTGTTATACCTTAATGTAAAATATATTTTTAAATAGATTTTCAAGTTTCAACAAACCTTTAAAAATATCAGACCAGACCTAGATGTGGAGCCTTACAAGGACATAGGCGGACAACAACCCACTCCCCTAAAAAAGATTTTTTTTTCAATAGGTAAAATGACAAAAATACTATTGGTTTTAAAACAAATTCTATTATGGCCCACTCAACCCATTCTCTCTTGAATCCCGCTCTTTACCTAACAGAATTTGCTCGCTCCCAACCGAAAAGACGAAAATACCCCTACGCATGTTAACTGAGTTAACTCACATAGGGGTATTTTAGTCTTTTTGGTTGGGAGCGAGCAATTTTGTTGGATAAAGAGCATAATTCTTCTCTCTTTGCTTTTTTGAACAAACCCAACCCATTATTTTCGAGTCCCTTGTTCATGTACTTACCTACACAACTGCCTTCTTTCGACTTTATGTTTCTTAATCCATTCAGCTACTTAGCCCTCTTATTCTACCTAGCTTTGACTGGTGATCCATTATTGAATGAAAAATTAGTACAAGTATTAGTTTTGAGTCTATTATTGATAATTCTAAATCATTCGAATCACATTGAAAATTATTTTAAATTTTAACGATATATAGTTTACTTTTTTGATGATCAATTTTGCGCTTAATGTTTATTGCAATATAAATTTTATGGCCTACCCTAAATTTTTTTCTCGCTCCGCCACTAACAAGACCTTTAAAATGAACATACGACAACTAATATGTCATACTCAAGCCTATAATGTTTGTAATAGGTTAAATTTAGACTTTACAAAGTTCGTCCTCATATGATCCATTTTCACTTTTACCTATAATTTACACAAACTATATTATGAAATAAAAAACATGTTTCAATGTTTCTTTTTCCAAATGTTGTATATCTTTCTCCTAAACAAGACCTATTCTAACTGAGAATGACCACACCCTATTGTCTCCGAATATTTAGCAAAATAAATTTACATGCACGAAAGTCATATCCATATACAAGTAATTTTTATTTTATTTTTGGAGGGGTCATATACATCTAGTAGTATTGATCAATGAAAAAAAAAACAGTCATATTTATGTTCATAGTTACTATCATACATTCATAAATGCGATACAAAAAAGAATTTATCATCAACTCAATCACAAACTAACTTGATTGTTGAAGTGCTTTCAAATTCACCACCCAGCGTACTCCTCCACGTCTTCCTCCACATCACTTCAATTCTAATCGTAAATCTAGAACCATTTCATATAAGTTGTCACACCTTACAACTATAGAACCCAAGAGAATAAAGAGAAGGGTGCTTTGTATACATTGATTTGTAAAAAAATAGTGTGAAGATCAAATTCTGATTGTTGAACCTAATTTATATTTGAATAATTTATGAGAAAGGTACTTTTTTATAAATTCATTTGTTACAATTACGGAATTACCAAAATAAAATAGTGTGAAGGTAACTATCACATTACATTGAAATTCATAATCAGCTCTAAGCCATCATAGAAGCTACGTACAAACTTCAACTTAGAATAAATTTATAACATAGAAAACCAAATATCTTTACATCTAGTCAAACCATGTTTGACAATTACAAACTCAACCAAAACTGCACTAAAAGTCAATTCTATCATAAATCTTTGTTTAGTTGATGATTCTCTTGCCACCTTATTTTCAATTTCTCAAGCATCTTTCTTAAACATTTGTAAAGATTAATCTCTTTAAAAATCTACATTTAATAATTGTCTCTCTCAAATGAATTTTTTTAATATTCATAACCGATAAATTAAAACGCTATTAAATTCATACACTCATTTTATCTTTTATCTCGTTCTTTATATCACATCACTAATACATTACTTTATCTACTTCTTTTAAGTTGTATACATGGTATACGATGGACACCAAACATTTTCCTAAATTAAAATTGTAACCATATTCTTAATAGATTCGAACAATTTAGTATCATGAAAATGATGCCAATTTATCATTTTACACTTACATCTTACTATAATTTTCAATATAAAAAAAAACAACCAAAAAAGAGTAAGAGAAAGATAAGGTTTAAAAGCAAGGACCCCACCCCAAAAGAAGCAACGTCATTAAAAAAAAGGTTGGAGGTTGTAACCATTGGAACATCTGACACATGATAGTTTCCACTTGCACATAATCTAACCACAATCTATTGGTGTCAGTAAAGTCAACCCCGGTATGCTTTTGTCCTTCTCTCTCTCTTCCTAAAAAAGTCAAAAGTCAAAAACCAAGAAGTTTCTCATTACCTCCATTCACACACAGTCACAAAACAAAACAACAACTAGTCTTTGTTTGGAACTAGAAGCCATACAGTGCATTGAATATTGGGCGGTTTTGTGTCATAACTTGACAGCTAACTTTTCATGTGGAATTTACAATTTGCTTTCACACTTTTATATTTGTCCTTTTTATGTTCTTTCCCTATACTTCCTTAAGCTCTTCACTTTTTTTTTGTAACTTCAACCTTGTTTTCTTTCCCTCTTTAGCTATTATTTCTTCTTTCTTCTTCATCTAACTCTCACTTCATGGGTTGTTGCCTTAGTGCTAGAATCAAAGCTGAAAGCCCTCCACGTAATGGTATGTATGAAATATTTGTGGCATGTCTTCTTTTTCATCTTTTCTTCTACCCCTTTTATTTAAATGTTTTGATATTGATCACCTTGTTGTGAGTTTCTTTGGATTAAATAATTGGGTTTTGGATATGTTTGTGTTTATGATTTGAGTTTAGACTATGAAATATGGTTGCTTGATTTGGCAACTTTAGTGATTGAGGAACTAGGAAGATGTTCATGTTGATTTTCTTATTTTAGTTTGTGTATGTTTTTGAAGAATGATTCACTATAAAAAGGAATTTGCTTTAATTGATTATTTTTGTTTGGTAATTAATAGATATGTTGATGGTGACGATGATGATGAGTTATGTGATTTTTGGTAGAGAGAGCCATAGTAAATTGAATTGAATCATAGTATTGATTTAAGTTACAAGATTGTGGAAATTGTTGATTTGTTTTGGAAATTTGTAAGATTCACCCCTTGTATGAGCATTTTCCTATGGTATTGAATTCAATTTTTCTTTGTTTAGATTGTTAAGAAAAAATCAAGGATGAACTTAAGAACTTTCACCACTTGGAAAGCAGAATTTATGCTTATTTATCTAATTTATCAAGTGTTTTACCTTTTCATGATCTTGTAACAACCAAAAAATCTAGTGTGTAAGTTTATCAAGAGTACAATTAAGATCAATTAGTAACTTGATTAGAGTGTTTGTATATGTCCTGAAAAGTTGATCCATTTTTCTTATGACACGTGTAGGTTCGAGTTCGAAGGACAGAAGCAGAGAAAATGGCTTGAGTGGTCGAAGCAGTGGCAAGGTCTCGACTGTGCCTACTGCCCCTCCAACTCCTCGAACCGAGGGCGAGATCTTGAAGTCTTCCAATATGAAGAGCTTCACTTTTAGTGAGCTAAAAACTGCTACAAGAAACTTTCGTCCCGATAGTGTGGTTGGTGAAGGTGGATTTGGAGCTGTATTTAAGGGGTGGATCGATGAGCACACACTTGTACCGGTTAGACCAGGGACTGGAGTTGTCATTGCTGTCAAGAGGCTTAACCAAGAAGGTTTACAAGGACACAGTGAGTGGTTGGTAAGTGTCTTCTAGCAAAGGGTTATCTACATCTTGGAAATTTGCTCAAAACCTGAGAATTTAAGATACATTTCTGTTTGTCCAAAAGCTAAATGAAAGTTCAAACTAAATTAAATAGTTGTTAAATATGTTTGTATTGACGGTGATTTTGATAGAATCATGGTGTGCCGGCGTGTTTTTAGTGAAAGATGCACTTCGAAGCTTCAACAAAATCACGGCGTCACCGTAATTTTGTCAAATTGACAGTGATTCCAAACACACACATAGTCTATAATGAAGACCAGATGATCATTTTCCTTTAATCCATCTCTAGGATATAGACCATGACGTCCCCCTCTACTCCAATGAATACTCATCCTCTAGTCACATCTTGGCCTTCATCGTCAGTTTCCTTTAGATTATATAAAACAAATTTTGAAGTTCAGGAATATGTCAAGTTAGTTTATTAGGATGTTTTTGGGAATTTATCAATTTGAAATATATGTAGTGAATATAGTTAATGTTTTAGATGATTTCTTCTATTGATGTAACTAATTAGCCTTGTGCTATAGACAGAAATCAATTACCTGGGACAACTGCATCATCCTAATCTTGTGAAACTGATCGGTTACTGCTTCGAAGATGAACATCGGCTTTTGGTTTACGAGTTTTTGACCAAAGGCAGTTTGGATAATCACTTATTTCGAAGTAAGTTATTGATTTTCCTTCAAAATTCTCTTATGCTTAACACTATCAAATACTTCAAATTCTAACTTATCAACTCTTTTTGGAACAGGAGCTTCTTATTTTCAACCACTTTCTTGGACCATCCGAATGAAGGTTGCTCTTGATGCTGCTAAGGGTCTTGCATATCTTCACAGCGATGAAGCAAAAGTGATATATCGTGACTTCAAAACTTCAAATATACTGCTCGACACAGTAAGTAAATCTCATTGCTCTTACAATTCAATTGTCAACTGGGCTTTTCTGACATTCCGCTTTGTCAATGACAGAATTATAATGCAAAACTTTCCGATTTTGGATTGGCTAAGGATGGACCGGCAGGTGATAATAGTCATGTCTCTACAAGGGTTATGGGCACATACGGCTATGCTGCTCCTGAATATATGGCCACAGGTACAAAACTTTACAATGTACTTACGATTACTTTAATTTGTTGTACCATGATATTTCTTTCACATGTGACATAATCATGTACTTAGTTAAAAACGTTGTGGTCCACTAGGATTCTGCCAAAATCTCCACAAATCCAAACATGCATTTAGTCTTTGAAACTATATTAATTTTTTTGAAAATTTAGCAGTGTGAACTTGACTCTCACTTGTCACTTCTGACACGTTGCTTTCCACATTGTCTTTTTTTTTTTTTGCAGGTCATTTGACCAAAAAGAGTGATGTATACAGTTTCGGAGTTGTGCTCCTTGAAATTATGTCCGGCAAACGTGCACTCGACAACAACAGGCCATCTGGGGAACACAATTTAATTGAATGGGCCAAACCTTACCTCAACAGCAAACGCCGGGTCTTCCAAGTTATGGATGCTCGCATTGAAGGCCAATACACACTGCGTCAAGCAATGAAAGTAGCTGACCTTGCAGTTCGATGCCTGTCCGTTGAACCAAGATTCAGACCGAAAATGGACGAGATTGTAAGAGTATTGGAGGAACTTCAGGGTTCTTCTGTTGAGACGACCGGAGGAGTAGGAAGCTCGCGAGATCAAAATATTAAAAGGAGTGTCCATAGCTCAAGGAACAACAACGGTCCAAGACAACATAGAAGTAATAGGCCAAGTGTAACAATAAACAATGAATTATTAGTTATGTAGATAGCTTTGTGTTTCTGGTTTTGAGTTGTGGCATAATTGTATATCTTGATGAACTTAAGTATGTGTCTTGAGATATCTGTGATTGTTGTACAGATTTTTGATTCAGTAAAATTATTAAAATTTTCATTTCTTTTTCCAATGCTTCTTCCCTTTGCAGCTCAATTATCATATTTTTTTATTTTTTTTTTATAATACAGCTCAATTATCATTTTTAAAGTTTGTAGTAATGTGACCATTTTAATGGAAGTTGTATCTACAATGTAATGTTGGTGGAGTTCTTTTTTTGGTCAATATGCAAGTGATATTTATTGATTTTATTAATTCGAATAATTTTCTTAAATAACAAAATGTTAGTTGTTATGATTATTTAACAAAAATTGCAAACTCATAACTTCTTTATCACTTAAACCCTTATGTTTCTCTACTGATCTTTTTGAAGAAGCTAAGCAAATATATCAAAAATCAACACAATCTCCTCTAAAAAAAGTGTAACATAGGAAGCTAAAGTATTTAAAAATTACAATAGAAAAAACCCAGCAATGTAGCCAATAAAAATAAAATTACGTTACAACATGAAAACATAATAAAAGACTTAACTTCTAAACTGAATACTCAAAATCAAAAACCAAATAATAAGATTTGAGCCACCAAAAAGCTTGGAGTTTAACCTTTTTCAATAAAGATAGAAGTTGTTCTGATTTATTGTGAAAATGCCTCATATTACGATCCTTCCAAATAGTAAAAAGAGCTGAAATGCAAATAATGTTAAAAGCCAAACAAGACTTGTTGGAGAAACCCCCAAGACCTCAAAACTTAAGAAAATGCTCAAATAACAAACCTTGAAGCGTCGTTGAAATGCCTAACCAACCTGATATCAAAAGCCAAAGTTGACCATAAAAAGCACAAGAAAAGAACAAGTGATCTTGATCCTCCACCAATCTGCAAGCGGCCGAGTAAAAAGAATCATTATATTCCAAGATATTTCCCCTAAACAGATTCATCTTTGTTGCTAATCTATTCAGGAACAAACGACAAATAAAAATATTGACCTTAAGCGAAATTTGCTTAAACCATAAAACATGATTGCAACGGTCATCAATTGCCAGATTTGAGCTAGTCAAATGATTATAAGCGCTTTTAACTATGTACCTATTGGAAGAATGAAGCTTCCGAATCCACCTATTAGTCACACCAACTTGCAAAACAACAAGTGAAAGCTACTCTACACACTCCCTTATCAGCCCCTTCTCCCACGCAAACAATCTTCTTCTTCACTTCCACGTCTCTCCATTAACTTCCTAACCCAAAGAAAACATCTCCGCAACTGTCACAAATTTATTAACAACAAGATCAAACAGCCTAGCATATCCAACATCTAAAGATACACCATCCAACCAAGGATCCTTCTAGAACAACGAAGAAGCCTCACCCCCCACCTGTTTAGAAATATTATCCAACAGCCACCGGTCATCTAATAAACCACTCCCCAATGTTTTGCCACCACTAGGAACCCCCTACTCCACCAACACATAACTGTCCCCCCCTCCTCACCATATTTCCCACACAACACATTATACCACAAACTTCCTCTTTCCTCCATCATCCTCCACACCCATTTACCAAATAAAGATAAATTAAACTCCTTCAACCTCCTGACCCCCAAACCTTCATTCTCCCTATGTAAATATAAAGTATCCCGTCTTACCCTTGACAATTTCTTAACATCATTCTTATAAAAATATCAACAACATGGAATTTTAGTTGTTTACCTGTCAAGTTAGGATATCATTGAAAATATAATTAAAATTGAATTAAATACTTAACAAATAAATACTGGGTGGAGGGTTTAAGAGGTTTTTGCTTCTACTTTGTTTTCGTTATCTTCTTTCTTGTAAGAGAGATAATGATGTCTCTGCTTCACCACTATTCCATGCCCCTCGCACGTGTGCTGCGTCCTTCACCTCGCACACGTGCCGCCATTTCCTTCGCAACTTCTTCTTCTCCTCGCAGCACAATTCCTCAGTCTCAGGTTCTCCTTGGCTTATCCGAAACCGAACTTCAAAAACTTGCCCTTGATTTTGGTCAGGTAAATTTCTTCTCCTTTTCCATTTCCCTCATTATTTCATTATTCAATTATACTGGAAATTTATAAAAATGTTTTAATTTTTTATAATTTGTTTATTTGTTGAATTTTTCATAGCAAGGTTTTAGGGGGAAGCAACTTTATCATCTTATATATAAGAGAAAGGTCAAAGATATTCAAGAGTTTACTCAGGGTGAGTGTGTTTTAGTTTTAACCTTATTTTGTTCTTGTTGTTTTTGGTTGAGTTTGTGTTTCTTGAGATATTTATTATTATTGAGTAAAAAGGTGTGTATTCTAACAACCGACACGACACGACACTGACACACGTAGTTGCATTCAATCATTTTCATTTTATCAAATTATTAGCTGTGTCAGTGTCATTCACACGACATTGACCCATGTGGTTATATTCAATCACTTCTATTTTATCAAATTATCGCTGTTGTCGGTGTTGTTCATGTTACTGTTAGTGTCGAGTGTTTGACAATGAAAGTATTAACTTTTCGATGTGGTGTTGTGGTTTTGCTTGCATTGCAGTGCCTCAGGCATTTAGGAATGAGCTTGAGGAAGCAGGATGGAAGGTAGGAAGGTCTCCTATTTTCAACACTGTCGTTGCAACTGATGGAACTGTTAAGGTAAAACATATAATCACAGTTCAGCAAACCTGTTGTTGTTGTTGTTTTTAATTTATGGTTCCTGCTAACCAGGTTAAGAAGTCAAGAATATGTAAATTTTTTATGGGAAATCACAACTTTCAATACATTTTTTAATTCAAAAGCTATACTTTTCAATAAGATTTTTTTAAAATTTTTTTTAACTTGTATGGTTCTACCATTTACCTTGTCTTATTGTTGTGCTTTGTAGCTTTTAGCTTTTTTAAATGTTTAAATTTATGTTTTAGTGACCACTTTATATCTTGAGATGTCTACCTCTAAACAAAAATGTGATTTGATTCCATTGACACTGTTCTCATTCTTTCGGAAATCATTCAAATTGTTTTCTTTTGGTGTTTTACTTGGTATTCTAAAGAAAAAGGGTTGGATATTAACTTGCTTGTTAAAGGATGCAATTGATGGTATTTCCTTGATTTTTTTTATTCATTGATTTCTGGTTTTTCTATTTGTTGGAATTTGATTTTGCAGTTGTTATTAAAGTTGGAAGACAACAGATTGATTGAAACTGTTGGTATTCCTGTTGAAGATGAGAAGGGTTCAGTTCGCCTGACAGCATGTGTCTCATCACAGGTGTTTGACTTACTTTTGAATCATCGATGAATGAGTTGTTGTTCTCTTTCTTTGCAGTAATGTTTACGTTATTGATCAAGAAACTGATATTTTCCATTTGTTTTTGTTATGTCCATCTGTTATTTGGATACTTAGGTAGGTTGCCCTCTGAAATGCTCTTTTTGTGCCACTGGAAAAGGGGGCTTTTCAAGGAATCTTCGGAGCCATGAAATTGTTGAGCAGGTTTGTGTCCATACATACATTAGTGTAGTTTGATGTTAGATTTCCCACGTGATCTGTAAATAAATTGCCTAAGGCAATTTAGATTCAATTAAAAGAAATAAAAATGTTAACAGAAAGAAAGGAAAAAGATCAAATAAAGCAATGAGATCATTTTCGGGTTCGCAAATGTTTTTAAGCAAGCTCTTTTTGTTACACCACAAAGCAGGTTAACATTTGCATTTTATGTGAACAGGTCTTGGCCATTGAGGAGGTGTTCAAACGCAGGGTGACTAATGTAGTCTTTATGGGAATGGGTGAACCAATGTTAAACTTGAAGGCAGTAATTGAGGCACACCATTGCTTGAACAAGGTGAATGAATGCCTATGATATGTGACATTATATCCTTATCAAATGCTTGCCTGTAATTGTAACAGTTCTCTATATGATATTTTTAGAGTTTAAACCTGCAACAGCCATCTGTGCTCTTAATTAGGGTTAACACTATCATTAAACTCTGGGACTCATTAGTAGTTACTTATTGGGAAAAAAACCCAAATCCCACATAGAAATAGAGCCTGAAGTGAGTTTATAAAGAGTGGTACCCCTCACCTTACAGATCGGTTTTGCAAATTCAGTATATTACTAATACTGAATTTGATTCCACCTTAGCAAGTGTTAGGTTCTCTTGCTACTGTATTGGTTGTTTTACATAATATTATCTTTTCACGGAGGAGGGACATGAATTTTTTCATGGATTTTTTTTTCTTTCCAGAAGTTCTATAGAAATTAAAACAGGCCAGAACGTAAGAGAACAAATTAGTTATGTTTTGTGCATGTTAAAACTTAAAAAAAAGTGATACATTTTAGTCGAACAGAACAGGCTACACTTACAAAGGTAAAAAGTGATAGATTTTAGTTCCATTGGAAAGCATAAACTAGATAGAACAGAATAGACCGTCTCACATGCATAAAAATATTTATGCATACATATGGTCATCTGTCAAAAGAAATCATTTATCGGCATCAGTGTTGTTAAGTAGCGGCTATAAATAATATAGCGTAGCAGACTTTGAACAACCGCTCTTGCTCCCGTGATACGCTATTTAGTACAAAATGTTGTTAAATAGCGACTATAGCTGTGCTATAGCACTGTTGCTTAGCAGAATTTGAACAAACAGCTATTTTCTGCGATCAGTGATTGACAATACTGATCAGAATAATGTTTTGCTTGGTCTTATTTCACCTTTTATATTTCATTTTATTGTGATGATAGAGAGCATATAGTAATTGTATGTGAGTGTGCTAATGTTGGATTCTGGTTGGGCTTCTTGTAGGATATACAAATTGGGCAAAGAATGATGACTATCTCCACCGTGGGGGTTCCAAATACAATAAAGAAGTTAGCTACTCATAAACTTCAATCCACTTTAGCTGTGAGGTAATTGTCTTTGATTCTAATCTTGTCAGTCAAGAATTAGGACTTCACAATGAATAATCAATATGCTTTTATCTCATGCCTTTCTTCGTTCATTGTTCATACTCTGGTGTCTGGTCTGGTCTGATTTGTGACTGCAAAATATATCATTTGGTGGCTTCTTTTAGTGGATTTTTTCATACTCGTTTATGTAAATAATTCTCTTTCTTACATATGATTTCCCTTTTGTATCTTGCATCAGCCTACATGCTCCTAACCAGAAATTAAGGGAGACAATTGTTCCAAGTGCAAAGTCTTACCCATTGGATGCACTTATGCAAGACTGCAAGGAATACTTCCGCGAAACAAGTAGACGGGTTTCCTTTGAATATGCACTTTTAGGTACGGAAAGTTTCCAACACATTCTTGTTCCTCCCTCGTACAGTAAGGTTAATGAAATTCTTACAATGTATTTGCTACTTTCCTGTCATTATGTTTGAGCAGCTGGAATCAATGACTCCGTAGACAATGCAGTAGAACTAGCTAAACTACTACATGAATATGGCAGTGGTTATCATGTCAATCTTATACCTTTTAATCCAATAGAAGGCTCTGAGTTTCGCCGTCCTTACAGGAAAGCAGTATGATAATTTTCTTATTTTTCATTCATTCTAAACCTAATTTATAATTTATGGCTTGATGTATTCAATAATTTTAGAGTATTCAATCCAAACTTTGTCATTTGGTAGGTGCAAGCATTTGTTAATGCTTTGGAGTCATCTAAAATAACCACTAGTGTACGCCAAACCAGAGGACTGGACGCAAATGCAGCTTGTGGTCAGCTACGGAACAATTTCCAGAAAACTCCTTTGGTCACAGACTCTGACAACAATCTGGAATCCCAGCTTCCAAATATGGACCTTGCAGTTACAGGTTGATTGCACACGCAATGTCAGTGGCTGATTACGTTATCAACATTCTACTTATATGGCATATATACTAAACAAGTTTGGACTAAAACAATGAGAGGTTTGATGAACCAAAATGAGTATAATCTCAATTACCAATTATGAAGTGATAGAGGTGTTTCCTGTTACTGCCTGAGTTGTAATGTCAGCTTTCTTGCTAGCAGAGAAACGTGGAGAAACATCTATGTAGTTATTGGCACTATTTTTGTGGTATGCAGGCTTGGAAACTTAGAAAGTCTTTAGATTCTTTGGAAGCTAAGAGGAATTTTGATAAGAAACAACCTACTGGAAATTTAGTTACTACCACAAGCAAATATTGTTGGTAATAAGTTATTAGGACTTGTAGTTCTTGTGGATATGGTGCACTTGGGAGATATTTTTCATGTATTGGACCCCTTTTGCATTATATATTTATTTATTTATGTCGCAACTGCTGATCCAGCTTGTAAAAATCTGACTATTAAAACAGATTTTTTTTTCCCTTTTAATTTATTGTTTTTTGTTTCTGTTAAAACACAGGCGTTGTTTGGAATGCACATCCTTTAAGTGGTTCACTATGCACCATATCATTTTGACAATGTTAAAAGTTTTAGTTTTTTGCAAATTATAAATGCAAAATCTCATGAATCCAGAACAGCTGCTTTATGGTATCACGGTTGTAGGGACTCTCAAAATTTAGAGAGAATCTCTTTCTAATCTAATGGTTTCTACAGCTATTGCACCATACAACAATTATAGAGGATCCAAATTCGAGCTTGAGTTTTAGAGGAAATGACAAGGTTTGGGAAAGTTGAGAATCTAATGATAAATGGAATCTTGATCAACTGCATGTTGAATTAGAATTATGGATGAGGCCTCCACAGATTTCTTAAAAAAAAAAATATAGATGTACCAGTGTCTCCTTTGATGCCTACTAACGGCAATGTGTGTGTCTAAGGGGAGAAAGATGTGATTTTCTTCTTGCTAGAACAAGTTGGATGGCTAGTCTACAGGGAAGGTGAGGCCATAGAACTTCTTCAAGCCCTTCAGTGAGCTAAGGAGTTTGGATTATTGATTGTTACCATTGAGTGTGTTTATGTAAACGTATTTGAGTTTGTGTAAAAAAAATTAAACTGAGTTTTAATAAAACTAGTAACTCATATTTGAACTAAGGGGATGTATTGGATTAGGATTTTAAAGGACAATTTTTGCTTAAAAAAGTCTCAGATTTTAAAAGATTTTGTAGGATTTTAATGACTTTCATGATTTTAAAAGACTATCAGGATTTT
>Ga0315915_1002457_pt1 | contig 23366 bp, 11 predicted proteins | sample MpolbnodulesMG_FD_207738 | JGI IMG/M metagenome (GOLD analysis project Ga0315915, IMG submission 207738) | Medicago polymorpha root nodule microbial communities from Los Angeles, California, United States - branched nodules | ecosystem: Host-associated > Plants > Roots > Nodule | place: USA...
TAAGAAACATGAAAAGTTATGATTTTGCATGATCAAAACAAGTAAAATCATAGAATTTGTTGTTCACTGACCTTATGATATTCAGGCGCGACTTAGCAACAACAGAAGGGTACGGTGACGCGACGATGGGAAGCCACAACGGTGATGTTGGACGGCGAAGGTGTGACGGTGTGCGACGATGGTAGATGAGTTCAACGGTGACGGTTTTGAGTTTTACAGTTCAATGTATTTTTGTGTTTGGAGGGAGAAAAGAAATGCCCAATGGTTACTCATAAAGTGACTTTTGGGTTTCTTTCACTTAAGTCCCTAACACATCATATGCCTTGTCAGCCTAAAACATGTGTCACATCATCACTTAACATAATTTTTTAACGGCACAGACTAAATTGATAACGGAAGTGTAGAGTCAGGGACTTACTTGTATTTAATCCTGAGTTAGGAACCTTTCTGACAGCGAGGTGCAGAGTCAGAGACTAAAGTGACAATTTACTCTAATATAAATAATAATCTTAACTCTTCTTTCTAAGTGATATAGTTCTCGAAGAATTACAAGATTATTGGATGCCCTTGAAGAGCTAATGTATTGTTACATGGAGAAATAAAGTTATACATTGAGATTGTATTATATTCCTCTAAGTCTCATAAAAATTTACTTAATTTTAAGATATTCATCTAAATAGATATCATTTTGAAGAAAAAAAAATGAGATGTTAAATATATTGAGACATAGACATACTCTCGAGAAAATAAATATAGTGGAATTTTTCCTCTTATTTATACTACACTTACATTTGTGCAATTGAAGCACACATTGTTGTAAACCAAAAGTTTGTATCGTTTATTAAATTTTTTATTGGCAAGACTGGTTGGGTTATCTTGAATATATTATGATGCATAAGTAGAAAAAAATTTCTATTGTCTAGTATGTAAGAACCATATGATTCTTCAAACTAATATGTGTGTATTATTAGTTCTCAACAAAAGTTCATAATTTGAGGGAATGAGTCTCTCACATTGCTAAAACTTATATAAGGTAGTATTTATAAATAAATACACCGATCATGTGGATCACTTAGATATTTTATGATTTTATTGATGCATCAACAAAATGATCACATGTATGTTCATTGTCAACTCACAACCAAAAGTTTATGAGATGATTTTCTCAACTAAGTTGATTAAGATTTTTTTTTTCTGGCCTTTTAAAAAAAAACATTTCATAAGTATCATATTTTAATTGAAAATGATATTGAACATATTGTAACATATGCACATAAAATGGACTTGAAGATCCCTTTTTATATGTCTAGAATTAATTTCATGATTCACACTTATGAGACCATACTTTCTAAACTATATTTAGTGAATCAACAATCATGTGAAGGTGAGAAAAACACAAGAATGAGGGTTGAATTATGTTAGCTTTTTCAACTTTTCTAAGTGTTTAGCACTGGTCAGAGTCTGACTCAGACTTTAAATGCAGCGGTGTAAAACAAACAAAAAGATAGACAGAGAGAGAGAGAGAGAGAGAGAGAGAGAGAGAGAGAGAGAGAGAGAGAGAGAGAGAGAGAGAGAGAGAGAGAGTAGGCTGCCTTTTGGAAGACCAAGAGATAAGATTGTCATCGAGAAAAACATTACACGGATGTGGAGCGTCTAGTGTCAGGACATCCACCCCAATCAGCGTCAGTGTAAGAGATCAGCTTAGTATGAGGGATGGTGATAAATGCAGACCAAGGTGTATGGTACCCTGCACATAACAGAGAATGCGCTTAAGAGATCAGCGTCAGTGTAAGAGAACAACTTAATAATGAGGGATGATGATAAATGCAGACCAAGGTGTATGGTACCCTGTACATAACTAAGAATGTGCTTAAGAGCAATCATCACAATGATAGGTAGGTGGCCCTTGAATTCGACAAGCTCTGATACCATGTTGAATTTTTGGGGCCTAACTAATCATCTCAAAATCGGTTTGTAAGGTGAAGATTGCCTCCTCTATATAAACTCTTATCAAGAGTCTTATCTATCCGATGTGGGACTTGAGTTTTTCCCAATGCACCCCCTCACGCCCAACACTCTTTGGACTTGGTGTGTGAGTCGGTAGGTGGCCCTTGTATTCGACAAGCTCTGATACCATGTAAGATAATTGAATGCTTGTCTTTCTCGTTACTGAATATAATGTATAAATACAAGTGTAGGTCAACTATCTAATTATGTTACAACATAGTTACAGAGAAATCATTAAAACTAATTATGACAAATATTCTATTCTATCAATTATTTTCAAATAATCTAATAAAATTTTGTAACTAGACTTATTTTTGCCTAGAAAAATCAAGCATTTGCGGCCGTATGCACCCTTAGAAATTATCAACGACAATGGATAGTGATATGGAGTGATAAAAATGGTGGCACGGTGTTTAGCAGTAATCACATGTTTAAGTCCTTGAAGGAGAACTCAATTGGCAGCATCATTAACTTGTATGTTTGTTTGAGGATGCTCTAGCAAAGTAAATTGTTGCTTGAACTTCAATACCTCAAGGAACTCAAGAAACTTGTTGTCGATGAACCGTGTCTCATCGTCTGCGACCGCATTAATGTATCTGCTTTACAATGTAGATCAGATACATTAACTACTCAATGAACCTTAAAAAGAAATCTTTTTTTATATTAGAGACCGGAGGGAGTAGAGTTTTAAAATTTGGGATATCAAAATTTCTATAAAGTTAAAATATGAGATAAAAAATGCGTTTAAACCAAATTTATAATAATGAGACAAAAAAAATGTAAAATATGATGACAACATATGTGACATGAAAAATTTGAAAATAAGGATTAAATAGAATAGTATAGTAGCCGGTAAGGTAGTGCCACCAACTACACAAATCCTGAGTCACACAGATCTATCTATAAATAACCAACTAACACTTCCTCTCATTCCGCGCTCTGCCCTCTCCTTCCTCCGTAACCATAAGGTGCGATTTCACTTCTTTCTCTCCCTCTGTTTCATTATTCTCGTTAATCCTCATTAATCCCTGCATTAACCATTAATTTACTCTTTCTAATCTTCATATACCTGATCTACAACACTATCACTTTTCTTCTTAGATCTGTAAGCTAAAATAAAATTACCATTTCAGAAACTTATAATTTTGCTAATCAAATTACGTAGTTAATTGTAAGATCTACCTGATCTAATCATCAATTAATTAGTTATTGATTTTAGTTCTGGTTTTGATTTTGTCGGTTACTTGATTCAGGAGAATTATTAAGTAAGTAAACAATAAGAGAAGAAAATGAAGGTTCTAGACAAAATCCGATCAGCTAACGCGGATCCAAACAAAGTAGTTTTTTCATTCGAGTTTTTTCCACCGAAAACCGAAGATGGAGTGGACAATCTATTCGAAAGAATGGACCGAATGGTTGCACACAATCCGTCATTTTGCGATATTACATGGGGAGCTGGAGGAACAACTGCTGATCTGACGTTGGAAATTGCGAATAAGATGCAGAATATTATTTGTGTGGAGACTATGATGCATCTTACTTGTACTAATATGCCGGTTGATAAGATCGATCATGCTTTGGAGACGATTAAGAGTAATGGGATTCAGAATGTGCTTGCTCTTAGAGGTGATCCGCCCCATGGACAGGAGAAGTTTGTTCAGACTGAAGGGGGGTTTGCGTGTGCGCGTGATTTGGTATGATTGTTTTTAACTCTAGTGGTTCTTGTTAATTAATCATGATTTTGAGGTATATATTGAAATGATATTAGCATTGGTTTTTTTTATGTCTTTTGCTCTTTTATGTTATTGTTTTAGTGTGATATTAGATCCATATAGCCAACCCCACTAAGTGGTTTAGAAACATGGTTGAGATATGAATTTTTTGTTTTTTGTTTTTTATCTGAATTGATGTTGCCTCCAAACCTTGATTTGATTTGATGAGATAAGTGAAAGTAGCTTTTTTTGTTAGGTTTAATGGAAAAGTTGTTTTTAGAAGAAAAAAGATCCAAATATAAATGACTTCACTTCAAACTCAGTTTTAACTAAATCAAGTTTATAAAATAAAGTTCATTCAGAATTAAATGGTTTGTGAAACACTCACCCGAATATATAATTAATGTGTCTTGAAGTTTGGATTGATTGTGCCTTTAGGCTTTAGGGATGTGCTGAGAATCATTCCTAGTTATAACACTCTTTCACTTAAAGTTTTCATTTTTTTTTAATAATTTGTGTATCAGTTGCTATCATAACATTTCTATTTTTGCCAAGGGTGGTTGGTATGCTCCATTTTACTTCTACACCTCTCAACAAGTTTATAATTCTTTGGCCTCATTTATTTTTTGGAGAATAGCCGTGGAGTTTGGTAAATTGATTTTCGTTCAAGCTATTTTCTCGGAAAATATTTTCATTAAATCCTTCAATAGAAAAAACTCTTCAGTTGTAATCAGACCTACTTTCAATATAATTTTTCCTGATAAATCATGTCAGATGACTTCTGAAAAGGAAATGCTATTTTTTCCTCTTACTCCGTAGATTCTTAATGCATTGGGGATATTTTCAAATTTTTACTGCTCCCAACATAGAAAAGTAATCAAAAAGCTTTGAAATAAAAGAAATACACCATTTACAAACCATACTCTCAAATATATAGGCAGCAGTTGCCAATAAGTTATGGAACATTGCATTCCTTTCTTACTGATGATACAACCTAAAGCTTAGTGTCATAAAATTTGACATACTTTTCCGGTCTTGAGTCTTGATTTTGTGGATGCTGATGCTTTTGTAGGTTCAACATATCAGAAGCAAATATGGCGACTACTTTGGCATTACGATTGCTGGTTATCCAGGTTTGTTGCTTATGTTATCATTTGTTCAACTTTCTTATCACTTTCTTCTTCGTGCTTTTCTGCTCCTCTTTTCACCATCATTTGCTCACATTAATATTGTCTTTCTCTTCAGAGGCACATCCGGATGTTATAGGAGCTGATGGGTTGGCTACAGCGGAAGGTTATCAAAGTGATCTTGCTTACTTGAAGAGCAAGGTCAGAATGCACCCTTTTTATTGATCAAAAGTTATATATTTTTTTAGCTGTTCTAGAATAGAATTTTTGGGAGTTGTTTAAATCTGTGACTAGCATGCCTAAACATGTAAGAAAAGAAAAAGATAAATCAGAAAAGTTGCATTTATTTATGAATAAAAGTTGCTAGTTTCTTCCTTTTTAAAAAGAAAATGAAAATGCAAAACTAAAGAGGCAGGGGTGAGCTGCAGCCAAGGGGGTATTGCAGGGAATTTTTGTTCATCTTTCTGTCTTATTTTTGGTATCCTTTTCTGAGCTTATGTTCCTTTTATAGGTTGATGCTGGAGCAGATTTGATTGTCACCCAGTTATTTTATGACACTGATATATTCCTCAAGTTTGTGAATGATTGTCGCCAAATTGGGATAACTTGTCCTATTGTGCCTGGAATTATGCCCATTAACAATTACAAGGGATTTATCCGCATGACTGGTTTTTGTAAAACAAGGGTAAGCAAAAAGTTGTTATATAGATCTTCAAGCATTATGTTTTCTCAAAATTCTATCATCTCAGGGATCATGGGTGCCCCAAAGAAGGCTTGAAAAGTTACTTAATAGTTAAAGATTTGTTAGATGTTTTCTTTTTACTAATGTATTTTGGTAGTCAATGTAATGGATTGTAATTACTAATTGTAATATATTGTTTCATTTTTTAACGAATCTAGATACCTGCTGAGATAATGGCTGCTTTAGAGCCTATCAAGGACAATGAAGAAGCTGTCAAGGCTTATGGAATACACCTGGGAACTGAAATGTGCAAAAAGATTATGGCTCATGGAATTAAGACACTGCATCTTTACACGCTAAATATGGAGAAATCTGCATTGGCGATTCTAATGGTTTTCTCCTAATTCATGCAACCTCTAGCTTGTGTTATTGCATATTGTCAATTGTCAGTTTGTCATTGTTATTAACCAATTTTTATTTAAGATTGAACTGTTTGTTTAAAGCACATGACTGGTTTTATATCTAAAACACCCCCTTCCCGCAACTCAAGAGCCCTTCGGGCTTGAAGTGTGGCAATGCACACATACACTTACCTTGTGCAGAAATGCAATTTTTTATAGTATGGATGAAACAAGGATCAAACTCCATCCCACGTAGTTATAGAGATTCTAATCTAGTGTTATATCCCAAATGCTTGAGCTGATGGGTGTGAAAGCATTTGAATAACTGTAAATGTAAATGTAACATTTTTTTCTTCATATTATTTTGGCTAGACTTTACTTAAGTGGATATTGATTTTATTGCTTGCAGAGCCTGGGCTTAATTGAAGAATCCAAAATTTCTAGATCCTTACCTTGGAGACGCCCGACAAATGTTTTCCGTGTGAAAGAAGATGTTCGCCCAATCTTTTGGTATGCTATTGTTGCAGTTATTGTTTTGTTACCAAGTATAAGAGGCATGTTTTCATTTGTTTGAAGCATTTCTCACATTTCTATCCAACAATTGTAGGGCAAATCGCCCAAAAAGCTACATATCAAGGACCATAGGATGGGAACAATACCCACATGGGCGTTGGAGTGATTCCGGTAACCCGTCATATGGCGCATTAACTGACTATCAGGTGCAGATGGCACTTCGTGATTTTAATATGTTGATGTTGCACTTTTATTTTCTTTCACTGTTGATATAAATTTCTTTACAATGTGCAGTTCATGCGACCACGTGCAAAGGACAAGAAGCTTATTGAAGAATGGGCAGTTCCCCTGAAAAGCGTTGAAGATATTTATGAGGTAGAATTAATGTAGTTGGAATGTTGCTATGTAGCATTCTTACCAACAGTTCAAGATCAACTAAATTTTGTTTCATTGTTACATATCAGAGATTCAGATTGTTTTGCCTGGGAAAGTTGAGAACCAATCCTTGGTCAGAACTTGATGGTCTTCAGCCAGAGACAAAGATCATAAATGAGCACCTGGAGAAGATCAACACAAAGGGCTTCCTCACCATCAACAGCCAGCCCGCAGTCAATGGGGAAAAGTCAGATTCTCCTATTGTAGGTGGGTGGATAAATGTTCTGTATCCATGCATGATTTTTTCTGAATAAAATTATGACAATTCCTGATTATAATGTCTAGTGAAATATTGAGGGTATTGATGTCATCCGTATTATTGAATTCGGTAACATGAGCTAGACTAACTTTTTTTTTCTGACATATTTACTAGGCTGGGGTGGTCCTGGTGGTTATGTTTACCAGAAGGCGTACTTAGAGTTCTTCTGCTCCAAGGAAAAGCTGGATGCACTTGTTGAGAAATCCAAGGATAGACCATTCCTAACTTATATGGCTGTTAATAAAGAAGGGATCTGGAAATCTAATGTAGGCCAAACCGATGTCAACGCTGTGACATGGGGGGTCTTCCCAGCTAAGGAAATAATACAACCAACCATTGTAGATCCTGTCAGCTTTAACGTGTGGAAGGATGAGGCTTTTGAAATTTGGTCAAGAGGATGGGGGGGCTTATACCCTGAGGCTGATGCATCCAGGAAATTGGTTGAAGAGGTTAGTTTTTAGACCAACAAATCCTTTAAAGCTTGAACCTAACTTTGTTATAAATAATATAGGATCTGTTTGATTCCCAGAGGGCCGATCGATTCACTTCATCAAATCTGTTTTTCAGTTTTTAAAAAATGAAAATATGAAAAACGTGTTTGATCAACTTGTTTTTGTAAAATCGTTTCTTATTTTATTGGTTTTAAAACAAAAAAAGTCAAACCATATGATACTTGTTTTAAAAAACTAAGACAACCATTTTCTTTAAAATTCAACCGTACACTGAATCGGCTAGACCTTTGAGTCATGGTTCAACTTCTTTAAACTGTTTGAACAGTGATGAAACCATGATCCAACAGTTCAAATAACTGAACCATAGAGTTCCAGTTCATGGTTAATCGATTGAACCATTTTTGAAACATTGAATCAAACAACCCCATATATTTTCATGTCAGCATTGTATTTTCTTTTTGGCTGTAGAGGCTTCAGTGTTTTGATAATTCTTTGTAATCATGTCGCAGGTTGGCAGCAGCTACTTCTTGGTCAGCTTGGTCGACAATGATTACGCCAATGGCGATCTTTTTGGTGTGTTGGCTGATTTCTGACACGAGCTTCTTAATATATTAGTCCTTTAAACGAAGCCAGTTCTGTTGCTCGTCAAGTTTTTCCTTTCTTTTCTCTTTTTCCATTGAACGTGATTATTCATATTATTATATAGATGATTTTATGTTGGGAGTGTCAAATTAATTGTTTGGAATATATGGCAAACATCATAATGTTGTCATGTTTCAGACTCTCATGAGTAATCTGTAATTTCATAAATCACATTGACTTGAAAACAAGTCGCTTATTCCTTTGAATTTCATTCCTTTGAATTTCATGGTTGTATGAGACTGAATTTTTATTTATAAATATATATGAGTGGAAGTAGAAGAAGAAAATTGAAGTCTTATGTTTTGCAAGGAGAGTCTCTTTTTTCTTTATATCTTTCTCTATTTCTCCCCTCTATTAACGCGATGTTTGAAATAGTTAATCCAGAACTTATTGTGGATTTATCACTTGATACAACTTATGTTGATATGTTTTTTAGTTTATTTTATGCCAAGTACATCATACGGTCTTTTAAGCTTATGTTTTTAGCAAGTTAGTCTTTTCAGTTTTGTTTCCAACAAATTGATTTTTAAGTTATAAAACGTCTGCATGATTACCCTTTTTCCCCATCAAACTCTTTAAAAAGTGTATTTGATCATTTAATTCTAGAGGGGTAGGTCCATAGGGGGTTTATTGACACACTTCTGCACATTTTCTTCATCTTTCTAAAATCAAACCCAATCTAACAAATAATCATTTCATCAACAACATTTTAAATCGACTAATTAATTGATTTTGTTTCAATTGATTTTGTTTCAAACAAAAATGGGATAATACACATGAAACCTAGTTTTGAAAGCAATGAATTTGAACTTGCCACCTAAATCTTTAACAGCCATGAGATCAATTGTTAATAGAGTTGGGTAAAAGGGTAATGGTGTTATATTTCACAACTTAATGGCCATTTATTATTTTTGAAATAATTAACTTGTTATAAACAACTAACTTAAAAGACCGCAAAATTTGTCAACAATACCTTGTAAATAAGTGCTTAATTTTACTTCGTTGTCAGTTTGTTTAAGATTAAAATTATCACATGAAATAACTTAGAGAGTTTATATAAGTTCTTAATTTTACTTCATTACAATTTTTTCTTTTGTGTGTGATCAAAATACGAAAACTGCGCAACGCTTTAAAACAAATCCCATAATAAAAAGTCTTCAAAAGTTAAAGTTTGTCCATGGACCAAACATTTTTGCTTTTCAAAAATATTTTGAAAAACAGATACCAACTTATAAAGTTTTCTGTTGAAACTATAGCATAGTACTTCAATTTTTTTACTAAATTTCAGCAAAGCGAAAGTCAATAGCAAGGTAATGAGCAAAGATACCAACCATAAAATATAATAACTTAGAACTTGAATTGGTGGGGTGCGCCAAGCCAATGCTATAGTGCAACACATTGGCAACACACGAGAGGACTAGTAGCAAGCTACTAAAGTTGCATCTCCGCCTCAAAAAAGTAATTTAATATCGTGTGAACCATTGGTCCACATATCAGATATTAAACTGATAAGAACAGATACTACACTTGATCTTAGCCAAAAGGCCGAGAAAGGTATGAGTTAAAAGACGGGTTCAGTGCTGCTTTTATATCAGACATCTTCGCAGTTGTTTTCGTGACTGCTCGATGTGGGACTATTTCTCATCGTACGCATGTGTTGCCAACAAAGAGCAAATTTCCAAGCAGAGCATACGCAACATAGAGCCCACCAACGCATTTCACCAATTCATCCACTAGAATAATTAAAATGCAGATTAAATCCCACAGAACAGTGCAGAAAATTTGAAGCAAATGCTGTTCAATCTCAATATTCATTCAACATGAACATCATAGATTAGTATAGGCACCATTTGATCATTTAAGCTTCAACCATATTTAAAACTTGTTTTCTTAACCATCATTGTTTATTAAATTCGTTTGGCCTAAAAGTTCTTTAACATATGTTTTTGCTGCAAGTTAAGAAATTCATTTCGTGTGTATATTTAGTGGCTGATCCCCCCAACAGAGATATAAATTCTGCTAAAAGGTCCAAATAAAAATCGTTGTTCAACTTAATTTAGTTGAATCATTGCATTTACATTTTAGATTTAAACTGAATGGACTAATAGTATAGGATTATTTATAGTTCAAACCGCATTCACAAGCTAAATGATTTTATTTTATTTTCACAATGAAAAGCTTATAGCATTTCATTAATTAGAATATCGCGAATAGAAGTAGGAATATCGATGAAAATGCGGAAACTAGCTAAAAATAAGGCCGTTTTCACTAACACATGAGCAACCTCATTGTCTTGTCTCCTAAGAAACTCTACGTTAGATTATATCTAAAGTCTTGGATAATGTAACTAAGATCGGACAACCCCAGACGTCTATTGTGGAATTTATCAACCACACACTTTGAATCCAATTCAAAATCCACCTTCTCAGGCTGCAATTCGTTAATAATTTGATTGTCATTAGCTAGAGCAAAACTTCCTTAAGATTGACGTTGATGGGTGAATGATGTGTTTGGGTTATTAAGGATTTCACAAATCAAAGGTTAAAGAGGAACAATAAATGAATCTTTGATAGCTCAAGGATGAAGATGAAGAGAGGAAAGTGAGGATTTTAGAGAGGGTTCAAATTGAGATTGAAGAGAACGGAAAATGATTCAATCCAAGATAATCAACAAAATTGGATTCCCCTACTTTTGCATACATGAGATACAAGGTCACATACATGAAAGTATGATTCCACACTGGTATTATTGATGACAACATTGCACGTAGGTGAAATCTTTTCTCGTATGTACGACCATGAAAAGTGTGTGTTCAAAGAGTTTCCATTAAAACAAAATCTAATGACAAAAAGCGTTCAAAAGATAAAGTTGGTCCATTGGCCCCAATATTTTTGCTTTCCAAAAGTAATCATTTTTAAAAAAAACTTTTTCCATTTTTTTTTTAACTATCAAATAATAACTTTTTCAAAATTTTGCCAAAATTTCATTAGCAAATAATGAAACACATGCTAGCAATGCTAAGCTTGCTACTGATGCACAAGATACCAAAACATACTTAAAAAAATTAATAACTTGAATTGGTAGGGTGCACCACACCAATGCTATAGTGCAACGCATTGACGACACACAAGAAACCTAGTAGCAAGCTACTGCAGTGGCCTCTCCCCCTCAAAAAAGTAATTTAATATCGTGTGAACCATTGGTCCACATATCAGATATTAAACTGATAAGAACAGATAGTACACTTAATCTTAGCCAAATGGCCGAGAATGGTATGAGTTGAAAGATGGACTAAACTGCTGCTTTATATAGACATCTTCTCAGTTGTTACTATGAGGCCAACAAAAAGCAATTACCAAGCAGAGTATATGCCAACATAGAATCCACTAAAGCATTTCAGCAATTCATCCAATAGAGCATTAATTTGTAGATTAAAATATTGCCGTTTTAAACAATAATATGATGATTAAATCCTTCAAAATAGTGCAGAAAACTTTAAGCAAATGTTTTTTTTGAACCAAGTATCCGGTCTAAGGACTGTCAAATCCGAAGAGTTTAATCTCACCATGCACTTGCGAAGGCCCCATTTAAAGTCAGGGTATGGACATCATAGATCATCCAATACGAACACACCATTTGATCATTCAAGCTTCAACCATTTGATCAGTATGAATTCCATAAACAAATGTCATAGTAGAACAATGTAAGGAAGTACCTCCTTTAATAAACTGATATCATATCAAAGTGAGTTGAAGATTAATGTTTGATTCACAATAATTTGGTAGATATAAGACAATTGTTTTTTTATTTTAATACTATGATGTAAATTAATATGAACAGGCTCTAAATAATGCATAGTTTGCATATTAGAGTAGAGACATATGCACATAGCATTTCAGGTTTCAAAATGAAAGGGAAAACTATGTGCTGGAGTCAGATTTTTGTATGTTCTTACACTGTGCCTATCAAACTAATCAACATTAGTCTCAAATTCATGTAACAAAGGCTAGCTTAAAATATAGTATGAAAATATATGAGTAGTCACTAAAGAATGAACAAGAAGTCCTATCAGCCCTCAATAGTCAAAATCGTGTAACACATTTTTCTGCAAATCGAATTATATTTCCTGTGAAGTTCTATCTGGCTGCTGGATGTTGTTGTCTATAGGAAATTGTTTTGAAACATCGGATATTGGCGCTTGACCTGTTGGGGTGATGTGTAACCTAAATCCTTTACTTGCTCCCCTTGCTGATTTTGATTAGATACTTCACTTTTGATATTAATTAGGGATCAGCGCCACGCCGCGAGTGCCACCTCCGATGTAGAAGAGGGAGTTGGCAATGTGGCACTTGTAGGAGGAGGTGATCAGTCTTATTATGAGAAGAAATTAGAAAGCAACTCACCTAATGACTTTGTTTCCTGATTTATACAGTCATAGAAGAAAGTTTTGAGAAATTAGTCAGCTACATATTTGATTGCTAAACCAAAGAACTAGTGCTAGTTGCAAAGACCTTGGTTCTTCTCTAATGGAAAGGAAAATTTAATGAACATGTGAGCTTCTACTAAAATGAATCAATATCCTTTCATTAGGCCTGCTTAAGCATCTTAAAGTTCTTGATCTCAGTTATAACACCTCTAGCAGACCTTTCAAGTATTCATATATGGCTTTGGTTTCAAATATGACAACTACACACAGAGATCAGTCTTGTATTGGTTCCCACGCAGAGACAAAACAGTGGTAAAGAATGATTGACCTGTCATGTAATAAGCTGTTTGGGGCAAAATTTCGTCCTGCGATTTCTAGGCTATCTGCTATAAGCACATTTTTATCTTATCGAGAAACCATATGTCTATCTAGATAGAAACTAAAAGACATGGGAAGCATAAAATTGTTAGAATCCCTTGAAATTGAAAGTGAGCATACCTTTCCAAATCATGAACTTGGAGGCATGCTTATTTTCAATTTCTTGACCACTTGTAAGATCTTATCCATGTAACGTTGTTAGTCATAAAGGGGAAGACTTATAACTACTGCAAAACTATAGCATACCATAGGAATCAAATAAATTTAAGCATAGCAAGTAATTGCTATCAAAAACCAATCAAACAAATATTTCATTTCATATAACCCAATGCCTCTTAACAAAGCCAAGCCAGATAGGGACTGTACTAATGAAATGGACATACTACCCTGTACCCATGTGCCAGATATGAACAAGATTCAAAACTTAAACTTAGATTGGTGGGGTGCGCCATGCCAATGCTATAGTGCAACACATTGGCGACACTTGAAAAGTCTAGTAGCAAGCTACTAAAATGGCCTCTCCCCCTCAAAAAAGTAATTTAATATCGTGTGAACCATTAGTCCACATATCAGATATTAAACTGATAAGAACAGATACTACACTTGATCTTAGCCAAAAGGCCGAGAAAGGTATGAGTTGAAAGATGGGCTTGGTGCTGCTTTTATATCTAACATCTGCTCAGTTACCTTCTTGGCTACTCGATGTGGGACTATTTCTCATTGTACGCATGTGTTGCCAACATAGAGCCCACTAAAGCATTTCACTAATTCATCCATTAGAACTTGCATCAGCTAGAAACAATCAATCGTAATGGTAGTGGTCATTGATGCATAAGTAAAACTAAAGTTGAAGAATTAAAGATTAATGTTAGAACAATATAGATCATGCCCCCTATTGGTTCTCTTACTGATATGTACACATTCCAACTATCCTCATCTATCTTATCCTCTTATGGCTTTCCTCTAAGTTGTTTTTTTTAGTCTCACCTTCCTCACGAACACATATCTTGTCAGGAAATCTCAGCACTCCCTTATTATTATATGCTTCAAACTCTTATGGTCGTTAAACACCGTGAACTTGACACAATATAGATCATGCTTCCAAATCTTCAAAGAAAAAGAATTGCAGACAACTCTACGTCATGGGTAGCGTAATTCCTCTCTTGGATTCTCGATTGTCTCTAAGCATAGGCTACTACACAGCCTCCCTGCATCAGGGCACATCCCAAACCTTAATAAGATGAATCATAGTACATTTCAAATTGATCATAGAGATTAGGCAAGATCAATCTTGGCGACATGGTAAACATCCTCTTCAACTCCTGAAAACTCATCCCACATACATCTAACGACACAAAAGACCCCCCCTCGTCAATGGCATCATATACAACACAATTTGGAGAAACCTCTGATAATCTCCCGCCAAACTAAGGAAACTAAATAACCCACCTAATGTCTTAGGGATTTCCTACTTCTGCTTCGACTTTAGACAAATTCACTAATATCCCATCTCTATCAGTAATCACATGCCCCAAGAATTGAAGTTCACTAAAACATATTATAAATAGATTTACTGATAAACTTTTAGAAAACTATGGTTTGTGGAATTAAGAAACTATATTGACTCTAATTGTTTTTCAATACATACAATTATGATAACACTAAAATAACCAACTTTAACAAATGAGTTGTTGAATCAGGAGGCTATGGTTTCAAACAACATCTTCTATATCATCCGTAAATCCACTTCCTACATGGAGTGAGTAGAAGAATCCTCATTATCATTGTCATTCTCGTTCGAAACATGTGATGCCAACTCAAGATGGAGAGCCTCTTCTAGTTGACATAATACATACCCCATTGGCGGTCTGTTATCCCGACGCTCCTCCAAGCACTTCCATGCCAACTCTAAAACCTTGTTTAGAGAATCCATATTCACTTTGCCAATCAAATATGGGTCCATCATTTCATGAAAGGTACCCTTTTTATTGCAGCTTAATGCCCACAATGCCAAATTCATCTGCTGCGTTGGAAGGGCGTCATCTAAAGCAGGTTTTCCACATATAACTTCAATCAACACCACTCCAAAAGAGAAAACATCTGATTTCTTAGTTAGAAATTTAGTCCTAAAATATTCTGGATCAACATAGCCAAAACTACCCTTTACATTAGTTGTAACGTGACTCTTATCAAGAATAGGACCCTTTTTCGATATGCCAAAATCAGCAACTTTTGGCACAAGATTTTTGTCCAAGAGAATGTTCGTTGTCTTCACATCACGGTGAATTATGCTTTGTTTAGCTCCAGTGTGAAGATATAAAAGTCCCTTTGCAGCCCCCAAGCATATCACTAGGCGTTGCTTCCAAGATAGAGGAACAACGTCTCTCCCATATAGATGACTGCTGAGAGATCCATTTTCCATGTAATTGTACACAAGAATCAGTTCCGAGTCTTCGTTACAACAACCTACAAGAGAGACAAGGTTTGAATGACTAAGACCAGACAACAACTCAATCTCGTTGTGGAATTCACCGAGACCTTGTCTAGATTCAGGATTTGCTACTTTGATAGCTACTACTTCCCCATTTTTAAGTGTTCCTTTATACACTTTGCCAAATCCTCCTTTTCCAATTATTAGCTCAGCGTCAAAACAATATGTTGCTTGTTGCATCTCATGTAAAGTAAAATGTCTCGGAAGCGCAAAATTAGTTACCGATTTCTTCTTCCTCCTGCAAGCTTTCAAGTAAAAAAATGATAGTCCACCAAATGCTAAAAACGCAAAAACACACACACTGCAACTGGTTAAAATGATGATCCACCAAATCCCTAGTTTTCTACTTCTTTGCAAACTTATTTTTGGTGAATGCGAAACACTAGAAGGAAAACTTTGAAAAGAAGAAAACTCATTCAAGCCACCTACATTGTTGCTAATCTTCAATATCTCGACACCATTCATGATTGCATTTAACGTTTCTTTCATTGTATCAGGATTAACACTCACACTCACTTTCAAAGTGTTTCCTGAGGCGTGCGAGATGAAGTCGTAGTAATATGGCACAGCAAGTCCCTTGTTTTTTGATGAAAGAGTGAGATTTCTAACAGCAAATGCTTCATTTATAAATAAATTGAAAGCCATATTGTTGTTCAGTGAATTGCTAATGATGTCACAGAAATGAACCCGAATAAAATACATGAAGTTCGGATCTACAATGAAGAGCCAGCTTAAATCGGATCGCTGTGACTGTGATGCAATTTTCAAGGTTCTGGCTGCAGCATAAACCAACGGTGGAGCAGCAACAGAGTACTTTATTGCCGTAGGGTTAGTAGAAACAACAAGATCAGAACTAGTGGAGCTGTTTACGGGATGGTAGAAGTAATATTCGTCATTCTCCCAAGTCCTTCCAAGGGTGTCAGCCAAAGATGCGCCACCGATACTCACTCTGTACACCGTTTCAAGGGTAGATTTTGAGAAATGTTCAAAAAAGCCGGATGGATTTAGAGTTACTACTAGTTGGTCAGGGAAGAGCTCATCTGGTATAGAGATAACTTCGATGGCATTAATAAAGCCGAGTGAATTGTTTTGAGGGACGAAAGTAAGTGATAACTTGTCTGATGTAATGTTGATTGAATACTCCTTCATCAAATGAGAACTATTATAGTTCGTGAAAGTGAAATTATTGAGAAGCACGATACTATCAGCGGTTACTGTTATTGTGGCAAAGGCCGTGTTGAGGTTGGAATCAAGAAAAGGGTGAAAATAGAGACGGATCCAATGTCTGCCTTGTTGTTGAATTTTGAATGTATATGATATCGTTTCAAAGAAGAGTCGAGCTGAGTTATAGAGTGGTGAAAGGGTACTGTTGAGTTTCGAGGTAACAGCCAAAGGTTTGTTGGCTATGATTTGAAGGTTGGAACGTTTAAATTCAATGTCAGGTATGAAAATTCGACCCTGAAATGTGATATTATGAGATGAACCACAAGCGACCAAATAATTATCGATGGGATTGAACGAGGCAAGTGATTCCTGACATGTAGTGTATAGTAAAAGAATTAGAACAAAAGGTGTATACTTAGGAACTTCTGGCATTGCCATATTTGTTCCTTTTATAGAATACATTGATTGAAAGTTGAAACCTAACTCTCAAGTCTACTGAAGCTCTTGTTATATAGATTTTGTTTGAACAATTCCTCTGAAGACATATTAAAGAGTAGTTTATTATAGCTGTAAAGCACTAAAGACGATTTGGTTCTAAATTGTGATTAGGCCTGAGATTGTAGTATAATAATTTATTTAAACCCCAATTTCCATGTATTTGCAAGATTTGAAAACCAATGCAAACAAAACATTATTATACTATACACGGTATATATCTCATTATTTTTACTTATTTAATTGCAGTTAGTCTTATTTTGACTTTAAACGGCATGTCCAAGTATTTCCAAGATTTGAAAACTAATGCAAACAAAATAAATATATACACACGTTAGTGTTATTTAATTGCAGTTAGTCTTATTTTGATTTTTCTCATTACTACAGTATTTGCATGATTGCTTATGTGAAACAGACATTTTGTTTTTTTAAATAAAAAATTTCACGAAATTAGCTGGAAATTGTGACTAAAACAACATGTATCTAGGGATTAGGATCCTCTCCGTTGAAAATTCTCTCAAGTTTTCTCATGTGGAATCCCAACCATCAATCATGAGAGAGAAAGTGAGAATTAAATTATAATGAAAAGTGGTTGTTGTATTTTAATAGTGGAGATTGAAAATGGAGAAAACTTGAGAAAATTTTCAATGGAGAGGATCCAAATCCTGTATCTAGGAAGCATGTTACATAGTTTTAAGCAGAATTCTGACAATCATTTCACGTTTTTTTCCTTTCTTTTTCTGCATTATCATTCTCACCTCTTTCCAAAAGAGTATCCAGAATTATTTCGCCAAGGTTGCGTTATTTTGAAAACAGGACAAAATAAAAAGATGCATGAATGCCTTAACTTTCAGAAATCTGAAGATAAACCAAACTAGTTAATATTGTAACAAAATTACAATAAATTGTAGATGAAAATCAACAAGAAAAGAAGCTAATAGTAGTAGCTTGCGTTATTCAACAGGACTATTGTTATACAAAGACATAGCATAAGAAAACCTAGCTTAAAATATATGATCATATATCAGTAGTCACTAAATACATCTGAATTGTCAATATCAAACAACGCATTTTTCTGCATATCAAACAATATTTGATGAATATTAAACAAAGAATGGTAGTACTGAGAAAAATGGCTTTGTTGAACAAAGTCAAAAAGCAAGTTATGAGAAATTAGTCAGCTACATATTTGACTGCTAAACCAAAGAACTAGTGCTAGTTGCAAAGACCTTGGTTCTTCTCTAATGGAAAGGAAAATTTAATGAACATGTGAGCTTCTACTAAAATGAATCAATATCCTTTCATGGTTCTCTAATCTCAGTACAACTCCCATCCAACTTTATTTGTTCATTAGGCCTGCTTAAGCCATCTAAGTAAAGAATGATAACTATATGGCTTTGGTTTCATGGTTCTACCAATCCTTTCAAGTATTCATATATGGCTTTGGTTTCAAATATGATAACTACACACAGAGATCAGTCTTGTATTAGTTCCAAAAGGTTATGAGTTATAACTACTATAAAACTAAATACACAGCACTGACATTGCAACCTTCATTTTTTTTTTTTTTGAAGATACCTTTATTTATGGCATTCCATATGAATCAAATAAATTTAAGCACCTTCTTAACAAACAAGTAATTGCTATTAGCAACCAATCAAACAAATATTTCATATAACCCAATATGCCTTTTCACAAAGCCAAGTCAATAGGGACTATTTGGCAGGAAAGGATTATGCTAATGAAATGTACACAATATCCATGTACAAGAATAAAAATTTAAACTTGAATTGATGGGGTGCGCCAAGCCAATGCTATAGTGCAACGCATTGGCAACACACAAGAGGACTAGTAGCAAGCTACTGAAGCTGCCTCTCCCCCTCAAAAAAGTAATTTAATATCGTGTGGACCATTGGTCCACATATCAGATATTAAACTGATAAGAACAGATACTACACTTGATCTTAGCCAAAAGGCCGAGAAAGGTATGAGTAGAAAGATGGGCTAGGTGCTTGTTTTATATCAGACATCTTCTCCGTTGCTTTCTTGATTGCTCGATGTGGGACTATTTCCCATTGTACACATGTGTTACTACTAGGCCAACAAAGAGCAATTACCAGTGTATGCCAACATAGAGCCCACTAAATCATTTCTGCAATTCATCCAATAGATCATTACTATGTAGATTAAAATATTGTCGATTTAAACAATAATATGATGATTCAATCCTTCAAAACAGTGCAGAAAACTTTAAGCAAATGTTTTTTTTAAACCCAATATCCGGTCCAAGGACTGTCTACTTCGAGGAATTTAATCTCTGAAACATTACTTGCAGAGTCCCCATTTAAAGTCAGAGCTGCAATGCTCTTTATGGACATCATAAATCATCCGATATGAACATTATAGATTAGTATACACACGATTCAATTATTTAAGTTTCAACCATTTGATCAGTATGAATTCCATAAACAAATGTCATAGTAGAACAATGTAAGGAAGTATCTCCTTTAACAAACTCATAGCATATCAAAGTCACTTGATGTAAATAAGACAATTGTTAATTATTTTTTATTTAAATACTATGATGTAAATTAAAATGAACAGGCTCTAAATAATGCATAGTTTGCATATTACAGTAGAGACATATGCACATAGAATTTGAGGTTTCGAAGTGAAAGGGAAAACTATGTGCCAGAGTCAGATTTTTGTCTGTTCTTAGTGTAGTTACACTGTGCCTATTAAGCTAATCAACATTAGTCTCACTTTAACACAATTTCATTAATTTAATCAAACCAAATTCACAAGCTAAATGATCTTCTTTTTTTTTTTTGTGATAAAAACTTACAGCATTTCATTAATTAGAATATCACGAATACAAGTAGTATCAATGAAAATGCAGAAGTCCGCCTTTACTAACACATGGGCAACCCCATTGACTTGTCTCCTAATAAACTCAACTTTAGTTTTTACAACAGACAAGATTATCTCTACAGTCTCGGATAATATCACTTAGATCCGACACCCCTAGACTTTTACTGTGGAATTTATCAACCACTCACTTTGAATCCAATTCAACTCAAGCTGCAATTCGTCAATCCCTTTTATTTCCATTAGAAGCCCAATTGATTCTCCAATATCCGCGTCAAAAACTAGTAGCATGAACAAAACTTCCTTCATCATCATCTCGAATACATATGTCAGTACCAACCTTGTTGTGAAGCTCCGAAAAGGCTGCAACTGCATTGCATTTGTAGCGTCCTAGATGAGGATTTTTTCACGACAGAATTTGCAGCAGTCCTTGGACGCCTTACTGTTTAAGTGCCGGACCGATTAGTGAGTAGAGTAGCAGATGCCTCTACTTCATTATACCAAATTTTGTTGTTCCTTTATTTCCTGATTAAAATTCTGGTACATTCAGAAAAAAATATTCTGCTCCTGTCTGAGAGTGTGACCTATGCTGTTGAATGAAATTCCAAAGACCAGCTCTACTCCAACAAAGCTCACTGTTATGACATTGAAAAAACACATGATCAATATCTTTGATACCATTTTCATATAAGGCACAGTTCGGAAGGTGTTCGTTCTACTTCCACACCTTTGTCCTGAAGTTGGATGTGAGTCAGCAAACAATTACATCAAATTCACGCTATTTAATTTTTTATTATGGCGGAATTTTGTGCTGACCATACAAGCTAATTGGTCTTGTATAATTTTTTATTTCGCCAGATTGGGTTATTTTGAAAACAGGACAAAATGCAAAGATCCATGAATGCCTTAACTTTCAGAAATCCGATGTTTATATAAATATGAAGACAAAAGGAAAATAAAGCTAATGGTAATACTTTGCCTTATTAAACTGGACTATTGTTATACTAATACATAGTTTAAGAAAAACTAGCTTAAAATATATGATCATATATCAGTAGTCACTAAAGAATGAACTGGCTTGCCTTATTCACTGTGAGTTGCTTCTTTGTTCACAAAGAAATCAGTATTCATATTATATGGCTTTGGTTCCAAAGGTGATGAGTTATAGGGACAGAGACAACCTGACAATGTGGTAAGAATGATTGACCTTTCATGTAATAAGCTGTTTGGAGCTAAATATCATACTTCACTTTCCAGGCTATCTGATATGCACATTTTGATCTTGACGAGAAACCATATGTCTAGATAGAAACCAAAAGACATGGGAAGCATAACTTGGAAATTGAAAGTGAGCATACCATTCCAAGTCATGAACTTGGAGGCATGCTTATTTTCAATTTCTTGACCACTTGTAAGATCTGATCCATGTAACGTTATTACTGCATACCATCGAATAAAATAAATTTAAGCATCATCTTAACAAGCAAGTAATTGCTATTAGAAACCAATCAAACATATTTCATTTCATATAACCCAATTCCTCTTCACAAAGCCAAGCCAATATGCCTTATAGGGATTATGTGGCAGGAAAGGATTATGCTAATGAAATGGACACAATACCCATGTACCACAATATAAATTTGAACTTGAATTGGTGGGGTGCGCCAAGCCAATGCTATAGTGCATCGCATTGACGACACATGAGAAACCTAGTAGCAAGCTACTAAAATGGCTTCTCCCCCTCAAAAAAGTAATTTAATATCGTGTGAACCATTGGTCCACATATCAGATATTAAACTGATTAGAACAGATACTACACTTGATCTTAGCCAAAAGGCCGAGAAAGGTATGAGATGAAAGATGGGATCAGTGCTGGTTTTATATCATACATCTTGTCAGTTACTTTCTTGACTACTCGATGTGGGACTATTTCTCATTGTACGCATGTATTGCCAACATAGAGCCCACTAAAGCATTTCACCAATTCATCCATTTGGACTTGCATCAGCTAGAAACAATCAATGGTGATGGTATTGGTCATTAATGCATAAGTAAAACTACACACCAATCCTTCATTTGTTCAGTAACTTTCATTAGGCCAGCTTAAGCATCATGAATTTCTTAACGTCAGTAACAATATCTCTACCAATCCTTTCAAGTATTCATATATGGCTTTGGTTTCAAATATGACAACTACACACAGAGAGTCTTGTCTTGGTTTCAAATATGCTTATGATTTGAATTCTATCAGGTTTACACGAAAATCACAACAAAATGAAAGGAAAAAAAAACAAATCCACTAGCTATAGAATGTAAAGTATTCTAGAATCCTGAGAATCATGGCAATTTCAACATGATCTGTTATTTGAAATACTAAGTATGACCATTGCCTGATAAAATCTTTTAAAGTTGATGAGCTCACTACATGGTAGATCTTTATTATGTGTATCAAAAGAAAAAGAGATTGGATGGTTCTCATTGAAATCTAAAACATGTAACTAGAAAGAATCTTACAAAATGTCAATTAGAACTATAGCAATCATTTCATGATTTTTTTCCCCTCTAATTTATCATTCTCAACTCTTTTAAAAAGAGCATGTAGAATTATTTCGTAAGTTACAAAATCAGGGAAGCAAGGCAGATGCTTCTTCAAACAAACCCTCTTATGGAACCTGTTGATCATAATTGTGTATTTTACAACATCTAAATTGTGCACTTTACCCATTTTCGTGTCCAACAAAATGTGTAGGGGTCAGATTAGTAATCCACGGCTAAAGCAACCCTATTTAGTGTATGTTTGCTTTTGCGGTAACGAGAATTAATTTTAAGTGAATTGATTATGACTAAAAATGAGTTTATTTTTAGGGAAACTAAAAGTGAGTTGAAAGTAATTAAGTGATTTGTGTTTAATTTTGTAAGGACTAAAAATCAATACATTTATGTAAAAGTGAGTTGAATTTTAAAATTACGTGTAAAACAATTATAGGATAAAAAAACTACAAATTCTAACCTCAAAAGAATTAATTATATAGACAAAATAATTCTACTTGAAAAAACCAATTATGTCAGAATCAATTCTACATCTCCATAATAAATTTTGTACCCCTTCTTCACAATTTTTTTTTTTTTTGTACCTGATCGTACCTGATTAGAAGGTGACTGTCGGTGTTTTGAATGCGGTGGTTTGAGTGGTGGTAGAATGCCTTCTTGGAGCGGATGGGGGGTGTGTACCTGCAAGAACTCCGACGCTCAAGTAAGTCGAGATCAGAGAGTGAGGGTTTAGAGGAAGAGTTAGATTCTACCTTGGGGACTGC